>Ga0070698_100000718_pt1 | contig 35574 bp, 29 predicted proteins | sample KBSK1502metaG_FD_65477 | JGI IMG/M metagenome (GOLD analysis project Ga0070698, IMG submission 65477) | Corn, switchgrass and miscanthus rhizosphere microbial communities from Kellogg Biological Station, Michigan, USA - KBS K1-50-2 metaG | ecosystem: Host-associated > Plants > Roots >... | reverse complement strand
TCCGAGCTCGGCTTCTCCAAGGAGCACCGCGACATCAACATCCGCCGCATCGGCTTCGTGGCCTCCGAGATCACCAAGAACGGCGGCATCGCCATCTGCGCGCCGATCGCCCCCTACGACTCCCTCCGCAAGGACGTGCGGGCCATGGTCGAGCCCGGCGGCGGCTTCCTGCTCGTCCACGTGTCGACCTCCCTTGAGGTGTGCGAGGCACGGGACCGCAAGGGCCTCTACGCCAAGGCCCGCGCCGGAATACTGCGTGAGTTCACCGGCATCTCCGATCCCTACGAGGTGCCCGGCGACGCCGACGTCACCATCGACACGACCCAGCTCACGCCCGAGGAGGCCGCCCAGCAGATCATCCTGCACCTGGAGTCGGAGGGCTACGTCGGAGCCGAGGGCTCGGGCTGATCCGAGGCCGCCGGCCGTCCGGGCCGGCGCGGCGCCAGGCGATCCCGTCCCCGCATCGGTTTAGCAGCCGTCATCGTGTGGGTGCGAAGGCGCCGGCAGCCACGGGCGGTGCTCGCTCAGGGCACTGCCCGGGTTCATGGTCGGCAGCTCGCGGTCCACCGGGCACCGCGCCGGCCGGCCCGACGATTCATCACCTGGCCAGTGCTGGCGTTGATGACGGTGGGATCGGTCGGCTACCTTGGGTCGGCGCCCGCGCTGCCCTATTGTCTGCGGTATGACGGAACAGACCATTCCTGCCTCCGGTCCGGATCTGCCCCAGCGGCGCAACCTGGTGACCGAGATCCCCGGGCCCGCGTCCCGTGCGCTGACGGAGCGGCGGCAGCGGGCCGTCGCGCGCGGGGTGAGCAGCGTGCTGCCGGTGTACATCACGTTGGCCGGCGGCGGCGTGCTGGTGGACGCCGACGGCAACTCGCTGATCGACTTCGGGTCGGGCATCGCGGTGGTCTCCGTCGGCAACAGCGCGCCGCGGGTGGTCAAGGGCGTCACCGGGCAGGCGGCCAGGTTCACCCACACCTGCTTCATGGTCACGCCGTACGAGGGCTACGTGGAGGTATGCGAGGAACTGGCCCGGCGCACCCCCGGTGACCACGACAAGCGCTCGATCCTGGTGAACTCGGGCGCCGAGGCGGTCGAGAACGCGGTGAAGATCGCCCGGCACGCGACCGGGCGGCAGGCCGTGGTGGCGTTCGACCACGCCTACCACGGCCGGACCAACCTGACGATGGCGCTGACCGCGAAGAACATGCCATACAAGCACCGGTTCGGCCCGTTCGCGAACGAGGTGTACCGGGTGCCGATGGCCTACCCGCTGCGCTGGCCGGGCGGCCCGGCGCGCTGCGCCGCCGACGCGCTCGACGTGGTCACCGGGCTCATCCACACCCAGGTGGGCGAGCAGAACGTGGCCGCGGTCATCATCGAGCCGATCCAGGGCGAGGGCGGGTTCATCGTGCCGCCGGACGGGTTCCTGCCCGGCCTGGCCGAGTTCTGCCGCGCGCACGGGATCGTGTTCATCGCCGACGAGATCCAGAGCGGATTCTGCCGCACCGGCGACTGGTTCGCGTGCGACCACGAGCGCGTGGTCCCGGACATGGTCACCACCGCCAAGGGGATCGCGGGCGGGCTGCCGCTGGCCGGGGTCACCGGCCGCGCCGAGCTGATGGAGGCCGTGCACCCGGGCGGGCTCGGCGGCACCTACGGCGGGAACCCGGTCGCCTGCGCGGCGGCGCTGGGCGCGATCGCCACGATGGAGGCCGAGGACCTGGCCGGCCGGGCCCGCCGGATCGGCGAGATCATGCTGCCCAGGCTGGAGGCGCTGGCCGAGAAGTACCCGCTGATCGCCGACGTGCGCGGCCGCGGCGCGATGATAGCGATCGAGCTGGCCGAGCCCGGCGCCTTGACCCCGGACCCGGCCGCGACCGCGAAGGTCGCCGCGGCCTGCCACGCGGCCGGGCTGGTGGTGCTGACGTGCGGGACGTTCGGCAACGTGCTGCGGTTCCTGCCGCCGCTCGTGATCCCCGAGCACCTGCTCGACGAGGGCCTGACGATCCTCGAGGAAGCCTTCGCCACCCTTTGAGTCACGCCGGGCTGGATGAGGCCGTCGCGGGGCTGCGGCGGCGGACGATCGGCGCGCAGGAGAAGGGGTTCGGCGCCGTCGCGCCGGTGACGGCCGAGGAGCTGGCCGCGCGGCGGCCCGGCCTGTTCGACGGGGCGTTCACGCTGCCGCTGGCGGTGCTGCGCGACGGCGCGCTGCGGCAGAACATCGGGGAGATGGCGCGGTACTGCGCGGCGGCCGGGGTGGACCTGGCCCCGCACGGCAAGACGACGATGGCGCCGCAGCTGTTCGCCCGCCAGCTCGCCGCGGGGGCCTGGGCCGTGACGGCGGCCACCGCCGGGCACGTGCAGGCCTACCGCGCGTTCGGCGTCCCGCGGATCCTGCTCGCCAACGAGCTGACCGACCCCGTCGGCCTCGGCTGGCTGGCCGCCGAGATGGCCGCTGACCCCGGCTTTGACTGCTACGTGTACGCGGACAGCGTCGACGGCGCGCGGCTGCTCGACGAGGCGTTCGCGGCGGGCCGGCCGGGGCAGCCGCTGCCGGTCCTGGTCGAGCTCGGCTTCCCCGGCGGGCGCACCGGCTGCCGGACCATCGCCGAGGCGGTGGCGGTCGCCGAGACCGTCGGCTCGGCGCCCTCGCTGCGGCTGGCCGGCGCGGCCGGGTACGAGGGCGGGATCGGCCAGGATCGCTCCCCGGCGACGCTGGACGCGGTGGCCGGCTTCTGCCGGGAGCTGCGCAAGCTCGGCGAGATCGTCCGCGAGCTGGCGCCCGGCCCCGGCGAGGTGATCGTGAGCGCCGGCGGCAGCGTGTTCTTCGACGTGGTGGCCGCGGAACTCGCCGCCGGCCGGTCCGCGGAGGCGGGGTCGCGGGTGGTGTTGCGCAGCGGTGCTTACGTTACGCATGATCACGGCCTGTACGCCGGGCTCACCCCGGGCGCGGCGGGGGCGGCGGGCGGCCTGCACGCCGACTCGGGACTGGGCGGGGCGGGGGCTGCGGGCGGCCTGCACGCCGACTCGGGACTGGGCGGGGCGGGGGCTGCGGGCGGCCTGGACGTCGGCCCCAGGCCGGGTCCGGCGGGGGCGGCCCTGCCGGCGCTGACGCCGGCGTTCGAGCTGTGGGCGCCGGTGCTGTCCCGGCCGGAGCCGGGCCTGGCGGTGCTGTGCGCGGGCCGGCGCGACGTCTCGTTCGACGCCGGGATGCCGGTGCTGCTGCGGGTCCGCGACCGCGGCGGGCAAGAGTCCGGCCCCGAGGGCATGCGGGTCACCATGCTCGCCGACCAGCACGCTTACCTGACCGTGCCGGCGGATTCGGCACTGGCTCCCGGCGACGTGGTCTGCCTGGGCATCTCGCACCCGTGCACGATGTTCGACAAGTGGCGGGTCATACCCGTCGTGGACGATGCCTACCGCGTGGTGGACGCCGTCCACACGTTCTTCTGACCCGGGCGGCCCCGCCGACGCCGCCGCCCCCCGGCCGCCGCCGCTGGCCAGGGTGGCCTCGGCGGCGCGGAGCAGGGCGATCGCCAGCGGGTAAGGCTCGGCCACCGCGTCCCACGCGGAAACGGCCCGCTCCCACGCCGCCGCCTGCTCGGCCGGCTCCGCCGGCCCGCCCGCCGTCATGGAGCCTGCCCGCAGCACCTCGGCGGCGCAGGTCAGCTGCAGGGCCCGCTCGACGGGGCCCTCCGTCCCCAGCGTGGCCGTGTCGGCCGACAGCGCACGGACCAGCTCGCCCGCGGCGCGGACCGCGCCCTCGTCGCGGGCGGCCTCGGGCGTCACGGCGACCGCCGCGGCGGCCCGGGCCGATGCCACCAGGAGCGGCCAGCCATAGCGCAGGCTGTCCCGCAGGTCGTGGTCGCGCAGCGCGTCCTGCGCCGCGGCCAGCGCCTCGTCATGGCGGACCTGCGCGGTGAGCACCGCGATGCGCACGTGCTCGGCCGCCAGGTAGTCCTCGGCGTGGTAGTGCATCCGGCCCCGCAGCCCGCTGAGCAGCTGCGCGGCCGAGGTGGCCAGGCTGCTCGCCTCCTCGAGCTTGCCCCGGGCCAGCGCGATCGCGCCGGCCACCAGCTGGAGGCACGCGCGGGTCCGCGGGGGGGCGGCCAGATCCAGGGCGCGCTCGATGACCTCCATGGCCTCGTCCCAGCGGCCCAGCGAGTACAGCGGCTCGGCCACGTTGATGGCGAGGAACGTGCCCATGGTCCTCGCCTGCCCGTAGCGGGCCGCTTCGGCGATGCCGTCGCGCGCGACCGTGATCGCCCGTTCGTGCTCGCCGAGGCCCTCGAGCAGGTGCGATTCGCTGATCGCGGTGTTCAGCACCAGGTGGTAGTCGCCGGCCGCTGGACCGCGGCGCGCCCGGCGGCCAGCGACGGGTCGGCGGCGATCGCCTCGGCGTACCGGGCGTGCACCCGGCCGCGCTCGCCGGGCAGCAGGTCCCCGTACATCGCCTCGCGGATCAGCGCGTGCCGGAACGCGTAGCCGTCCGGGTCGGCGACGAGCACGTTCGCGCCGACCGCCGGGCGGAGCGCCGCGGCCACGTCGTCATCACCGAGCCCGCTGACTGCGCCCAGCAGGGCGTGCCCGGCGCGCTCCCCCGCCGCGCTGGCGATCCGCAGCATGGCCTGGGTATCCTCCGGCAGCCGCTGCACCCGGGCACACCGGGCAGCGCACGCTGGTTGCTGACCAGGAACGACAGCAGGTCTCTGGTCGACCCGTCGGCCCAGTGCAGATCCTCGATGACCAGTACCACCGGGTCGCGCTCGGCTAGCTGCTCGAGCAGCGTCAGCATCTGCTCGAACAGCCTCCCGCGCCCCTCGCCGGGGTAGAGGTCGTCGGCAGCGGCCGCGGTCTCACCGGGCGCCGGTCCCGGCGAGCCCAGGTCGGGCAGCAGCCGGGCGATCTCCCCCGTCCGGCCGCCGAGCAGCTGGACGACGGCGGGCGCGCCGGTCTCCCGGGTCAGCTCGCGCAGGACGGCGGTGAAGGGGGCGAACGGCAGGCCGTCGGCGCCGAGCTCGAGGCAGCCGCCGGTCAGCACCAGGCTGCCCAGCGCGCGCAACCGGGCGGCGAGCCGGGACTTCCCGACTCCGGCCTCCCCGCCGAGCAGGACGGTGGCCGGCTCACCGCGCCGGGCGGTGGCGAACGCCGTCTCGAGATAGGCCATCTCGGCTCGGCGGCCGATGAAGACGGGACTGATCAGGCGGACGGCCATGTCCTCCAGCATGCCACCGCGGCGGGGCATCGCGGCCGACCCGTCAGCGCGCGCCGAGCCCGGCGCGTTCCCGCTCGCGGTCGGGCTGGGGGGTCGCGGCCGGGAGCGGCCGCGCCAGCCTGCGCCGCACCCGCCGGGACCGCCGGGCCCGCCGCTGGCCGAGAGCCAGCCGCGCCGCCTCGGCCTCCCGGCGCAGGTCAGCCACCCGGGTCGCCGCCAGCGCCGGCAGGATGTAAGGCTGCATGGCCGTCCTCCTCGCCGCCCGGGGCGACCGGCCCGCCCGCGCACTCTCGACGATCGCCCTAAGCTCCACCGCGGGCATCGGGAGAAGTTCGTATCTGCGGGCCGGAGAACCGGGCGAGCCTAAGACATGCCAGGCTGTCACCAGCACGCCCGGCGCCACTTGGAAGCACGTCCCCCCGGGTTCGTTATCGCCGTCGAGTACCCGCCCGAGGTACCCAGGCACCCGCCCGTCGGTAATGCCCCGCGCGGTCGGCACGACGATGACTCTCCCGGCGGTTGGTCCGCCAGCATCGGCTGCTCAGGCGCACTCTCGAGGGATGCTGCAGGCGGCCCGGCGACAACCGAGGAGCCGGTGTCATAGCCCAGGGTGACCCGTAGGCTGGCCTCTCCGGCGACCGGCCATGATCACCGTGCCGGAGGCGGAGAACTTCAGCCCGAACTCCACCTCGACCCGGTCCGGCCGTGCCGCGCCCCCGCCTTGTCGATCATCGCCTTCGTCGACTTGGCCACCTCGATGATGGCGTCCTGGGCCCGGCCGAAGGCTTCCAGCACGTTCCCGGTCGCCTTCGCCGCCCGGCCGGAGGTGGCCTCGGTCCCGGCCACCGGGACCGCCTCCACCTGGATCTCGATATCGCCCACCCGGACCGGGATCAGCCGGTTAGCTGCCACCACGCCCCCACCCCATTCCCGCCCGGAACAAACAATGCCGGCGACGGGCAGGCCAATTCATGTCAGCCACGACCCTAGCCCCGCCAAACCACCCCGTCACCACATGACTACCAACGCACCAGGTATCCGGCCTCCTCACGCCCGTCGCTGAAGCAAACTGTGCGCGTGCTTCAGGTCGGCATCTCGTACTGGTTAACGTTCATCATGATCGTGAGCTGCTTGAGGCGCCTCTTCACGGACAATGTGATGCCGAAGTCATCGTCGAGCAGGTCCTTCACCACCGGCGGCCGGGGAGCCAGGCACAGCTCGCGCGGAACGCCCGCGATCGCGAGGGGCAATTCTGCCAGCGGGTTCGGTACGTCCAGGATCAGCATGGGGATGATGGTCACACCCAGTTTCCTGAGCATGTACAGGCGGTGATGACCATTGTTCAGGATCAGCCTGGTCCCGACCCTGAAGGCGTTAATGACAGGGGAGCCGTACCCTACGAAGCCGGCCACTGCGGCAGCGGGCAGCCCGCCGGCCTCGACGAGCGGGATGTCCTCCGCGCCGACTGACTCCTTCAGGAACGCCCCGAGGAAGCGGAGGTCGGTGTTCGGCGAGCTGAATACATGCGTGTTTGGCGCCACCTCCAGGTGCTGGATGGGTGCCATATCGGCCCGGGCGGCGACGCAGATTTGCAGGAGCGCGTCAAGATCAGGCGATGGCGGGAAGGTGCGCGCCAGCTGTCCGGCGTACTCCTCGTTGACTGCACGCTGGGGGAACACGATCTTGTCGACCTCCGCCATGGCGATCTCGTGGCGCCAGGCCCCGAAGGTCCTGGCCACCAGCGGGTCGGCCAGCGTGGCGGCGGCAAAGGCCCGAGCCGACTCGGAAAGGGGCTCGATCGTGATCGTATCCGGCAACCCCGCCTCGGACGCTGCCAGGGCGGATACCTTGGGGCGCAGCGCGTCCCAGGCCGCGACGATGGCTGGCAGCCTGTCGCGGTCCGCCGGGCTGGCCTGGGTGCGGATGTGCTGGATCATCTCGCCCCGCATGGCGCGGGCGTACAGATAGCGCTGCGGTACCGAGTGGGTGCCAACCTGGACCTCGGAAACGGTGACCGGGGCGACCGCCGGCCTGGTTTCGGCTGCCTCAAGTAGCGTCGAGAGGACCTGATCTGCTGTCATGATGAGTAACTCCTTCCGCGTGCCGGATGGCAAGCTTGCAGCCTGATGCTATGTGGGATAACTTGACGGTATAACGCTAGCGTCCCGCCGACGGCTTCGCAACCTGGACACGCGGAAGGACCTCATGACTGACCCGGCGCAGCAGATCGGCCGTAGGCTCAAGGCCGCGCGCCAGCGCGCGCATGTGAGCCAGGCTGAACTAGCCGCGCGCCTCGATGTCACCCAGACCGCCGTCTCGTACTGGGAGGCGGGGCGGCGCCTGCCCGGGGTCGATGACCTGATGAAGATCGCCGATTTCCTGGACGCGGCGCTGACCGAACTGCTGCCGGGAGACTCGGAGCGGCGCCCGCTGGCAGCGGTGCTGAGGGCGGCGGCAGAGCAGGTTCAGGACGAGGCGCTGGGACGGGCTCTGGAGCGGTTCGCGGAGCAGGCCGCCCGGGTCCCGGCTCCTGACGTGGAGCTGAATGTGCGGGCCGCGGGCGCGCGTGACGCGGCCGAGCAGCTGCTGGCGACCGCGCGGGTGAAAGGGGCGCCGCCGGTAGATGTGGCGGACATCGCCCGCCGCTGCGGCGTGCGAGTACTTGGCTTCGACTTCGCCGGGATGGTGGACGGCCTGGTTGCCCAGCTCCCGGATGGACCAGCGATCGGGCTTGACACCGGTCAGCCCAACGAGCAACGGCGCCGGTTCACTCTCGCCCACGAACTAGGCCACCACCTTTTGCGCCACTCCGCGTCCTTTCACCTGGACTTCTTTGATGCGGGGGGTAGCGCAGGAGACGCCCCCGGCTACAACTGGCAGCACGAACGGGCCGCCAACGAGTTCGCCGCGAACCTGCTGATGCCCGCCGAGCTTGTCCGCCGTGAGACTGATCGGGTCCGGGACATCGACGAACTCGCGGCCGCGTTCGACGTCAGCAGGCAGGCAATGGCGTTCCGGCTCGCGGCCCTGGGCCTGCGCCCCGGTCCCCTGGCATGAGCACCGCGGGCCGGGAGACTGCCCTGCTGGCCGTTGGCAGTCCCGGAGGCCCATGGTTCGGCCCGCGGGTCTTCGATGACGCCGCACGATGCCCCGCCAAGGCAGCGGTGGCCCTCCGAGGCTATGACCTGCCGACCGGCTCCCGCCCGGAACCGCTCGCCAAGCTCACCGGCGGTGCGTGGCTGGCGGCCGCGTGCTTGCTGAGGGAATTGGGCAGCAGGGGGCCGACGTCGGCCTACCCGGCGGGCCAGCACCCTGTCACTGACCTGGGGCGGCTGGCGGCGTCTGTGCTCCCGCGCGAGGGCAGGCCTGTGCGGGAGTTCGGTGTCGCAGCAGCCGAGGCCCTGCTCGACGCCCAGGCCGTCACCGCCGGCGCCTTCGACTACTACCCCGCGTTCATCAAGATGCCGTTCGGCTCAGGCGAGATGCACGCCGGAGGGGCGTTTGCCTTCAGAGGGCCTGCCGGGGAATGGCAGATCTGGCGGCTGCGGATGATGACTGCCCATCCCGCCTGCGACGTGTCGCGAGGCTGGGCCATGACCGCCGCGTACTGCCTCGCAGGTCACCTCGACCGTGAGAGGCAAGACCCGCTCCGGGCAGTAGCGGCTTTCGAACTAGGCGCGACCCGCGGACCCGTCGAGCACATAGGGAGCTGGACTCGAGCGGAGCTTGACACCGAGTTCGCGGCCTTGCGCGCAGGCACGCTACGGAACATGGCCATGGACTTGCGGGTCAAGGCCGGATCTCACTGCGCTGGCTGCACCTTCGTCGGTCACTGCCCCGCGGCTCCTCGCATCGAGGGCCTCCTTCAGCTCGTCCCCCCGCAGCCGACTGTCCGCAAGATCACTGCCACTGACCTGCGGATGCATGCCGGCTGCGCTCGCCGGTACCAGCTTCTCTCGCTCCACGGTCTCCCCGGCGAAGAGCTCACCGGGGAGGCGCTGCTACGCGGCCAGTCCCTGGACGCCTGGCTGTGCGGCAATCACATGCGGGGAGCCGCCTGCGCCGAGGCAGATGTCCATCGGTTCCTCGTGGAAACCGCTGACGAGCAGGGCGCCGCCATGGCCAGGCGCCACCTGGGAATCTGCCCCTTGGCCGACCCCGACACCAGTCGCGGCACGCTTGTGGCGCAGACAGACGTGGCCGCCTTGGACGCGGGTAGTCGGGTCCTGCTTGTCGCGCGCCCCGACACCATCTACCAGCGGGCCCGAACCATAGTGTGGCGGGAGACCAAGACCCGGACCACGCTCACTCCGCGCACCGCCCAGCGACTCGTCGAAACGGAAATAGCCGCCGCGCTCTACCTGACCCTCCTCGCTTCCGGCGCAAGCGGGCCGCCCAACGCGCTGGAATGGGAGGAACTCGCCGCAGATGGCCACGAGCTTACGGTGCTGCCGATCGACGACAAGGATCTTGTCGAAGCCGCCCGCGCCTGCGTCAGCGCCACCGTGGCCGACCTGCTCAGTGACAGCACGTTCCCCCCTCGCATCGGCGCCGGATGCGCCGGATGCGCGGCACGTCCCTGGTGCCCCGACGCCCCTTAACGTTGGTGGCGGCGTCTTTCGGGTGAGCACCGCATCGAGATACCCCGCCCGGAAGGTTCGCCCATCGGTCACGGTGATGAGCACGTTCTCGCGGACGACCCGGACCTTCGTCACCTCGGCCCAGCCGTCACCAATCCAGAGCTGCCATCTCCGGCGGACCTTGTAAGCCTGCCCGTAGGAGCCGCCGTCCCCATCGTCGCGTCGTGCCATTCATCAGCCCCCCGATGCCGATGATCGACTAGCGATGATCTTGCCTCATGAAGCCAGGCCAGGGCACCGTCAGGGCGGTTAGCGGCCGTTAGCACTCCGCTCGCGGTCAGGCTCAGGCCGCGGCTGCCGGGCCTCGAGCTCTGCCCGCGGCCCGGGCAGATGATCCCGCCGGGACCAACCGGTTCGCGTGGCACCTGGCGCACTTCGCGTCGGGTGCTGGCTTCCAGCCCGGCATCTCCTCGGCCATCGCTTAAGGGACGAAGGCCGACCTGGGCGGGGCGGTGTTCACCGTCTCGACCGACTCGGCCGGGAGTCACCAGGTCACCGGCAGCCCGGTCACGACCAGCAATACCACCGGCACCGCCTGCATCGACGGCCTGACCTGGCTCACCGGTGGAACGACGTTCTACGTACACGAGTCCAGTCCCCGGCCGACTACTCAGCCGACCCGGGCAACACCGACCCGCAGGCGGTCGTCGTGAACCAGAACGCCAAGTGCAGCGATGCCAGCATCACGAGCGAGGCGGGACTGGCCACGTTCAACGACATCCCGCTCACCGACCTGAAGGTGCATGGGAACGCTGAGTTGCCTGGTGCGACGAATACCTCGATCGACTGTGTCAACAGCGCCACGGGCACCCACATCGGGAACTCCCCCGTTCCGTCGTCCGACCCGGCCGACATGTCCGCCCCTGCGCTGACGCCGGGCACCTACACCTGCATGGTGGTCGTCGACCCGTAGCTCCGAGGAGGAAAGAGGCGCCTCCCCGCTCGCTACGCGTCGCGGCGGAACCGGTAGAGTCCCGCGGCGACCGCGACCGCGGCGTAGCCGCAGAACACCGCGAACCCGGTCCACGGGCTGAATATGTGCACCCCGGACGAGTTCTCCCAGATCGCGCCCCCGGCGTTGAACGGCACCCACTTGTCGATGTGCACCGCCCAGCTCTGCGGGAGAAACCCGGCCAGGATGGTCAGCACGAACAGCAGCCCGAACGACGCGGTGAGCGCCCCGGCGGTGTGCCGGATCAGCGCGCCCAGGCCGTAGGACAGCAGCCCGCACGCGGCCAGGAACAGCCCGCCGCCGATCACCGCGCGGAGCACCCCGGGCTGGCCGAGCGTCGAGTTGATGTGCTGCCCTGAGAGGATCGCCTGGCCCAGGAAGTACGAGGCGAACGAGGCGACCAGGCCGGCGACCAGCGCGATCGCGCTGAACACCAGCGCCTTGGCGGCGAACACAACGCCCCGGCGGGGCTGCACGGACAGCGAGGTGCGGATCATCCCGGTCGAGTACTCCGAAGTGACGGTCAGCGCGCCGAGCACCGCGATGATGAGCTGGCCGAGGATCAGGCCGAACAGGCTCCGCTGCGTGGCCTGCGCGATCTCGTGCGCCCGCGAGGCCGCCTGGGCGCCCGGCGGGATGTGGCTGAAGTTCTGCGCCGCCCCGTAGCTGAACAGCGCGCCTACGCCGATGACGATGACGAGCATCGCCAGCAGCGTCCAGTACGTGGACCGCACCGACCTTATCTTGGTGAACTCCGAGCGCAGCGCACCGGCCAGGGTGGCCCGCCCGGCCGACCGGGGCGGCGCGGGGTGGCCGGCGGCCGCCGGGGCCATCGATGTCGTCGTCATGGTGGTCAGACCCCGCTTCCGGTCAGGATGTCGTCATCGGCATGCTGCCGGCCGGCGCGGAACTCGACCGCCGCCCCCGTCAGCTCCATGAAGGCCTGCTCCAGCGAGGCCTGCGCGGCGGCCAGCTCGTGCAGCCGGACCCCGTTCTCGTACGCGAGATCCCCGATCCGCTCGGGCGGCAGGCCCGCCACCACCAGGCGGCCGTCGCCGTCGTCGCGGATCGTCCCGCCGTCAGCGGTGACCAGCACGGCCAGCCGCTCCGGGTCGGGGGTACGCACCCGCACGGCGGCGCGCGAGCCCTGCGCAAGGAACCCGGCCATCGGGCAGTCGGCGATCAGCCGGCCCTTGCCGATCACGATGAGGTGGTCGGCGGTGTTCTCCATCTCGCTCATCAGGTGGCTGGACACGAACACGGCGCGGCCCTCGGCGGCTAGCCGCTTGATCAGCGTGCGGATCCAGAGGATCCCCTCCGGGTCCAGCCCGTTCACCGGCTCGTCGAACATCAGCACCGCCGGGTCGCCGAGCAGCGCGGCGGCGATGCCGAGCCGCTGGCCCATGCCCAGCGAGAATCCCCGGGACCGTTTGCCCGCCACGGACGACAGCCCGACCAGGTCCAGCACCTCGTCCACCCGCCGGGCGGGCAGGTTGTTGGTCTGGGCCAGGCAGAGCAGGTGATCCCGCGCGCTGCGGCCGCCGTGCACCGCCTTGGCATCCAGCAGCGCGCCCACCGCCCGCATCGGCGCCAGGCTGGCGGTGAACGGCTGGCCGTTCACGGTCACCGTCCCGGCGGTCGGCCGGTCCAGGCCCAGGATCAGCCGCATCGTGGTGGTCTTGCCGGCCCCGTTCGGGCCCAGGAACCCGGTGACCCTCCCGGGCTCGACGGTGAACGAGAGGTCATCGACGGCGAGGGTGTCGCCGTAGCGCTTGGTGAGGCCCCGTGCCTCGATCATCTTCGGTCCTTCCTAACGGTTGGCACCGGGCGTTCCGGCTGCTCGTCAACTGTGGCCCGCGGCCGGGCGGCAGCGCGCCGGCCCGTGGTCGCGACCGGGCCGGCCGCGGGGATGATCCGGACGGCGCGCCGGACGCTCGCGCGTGCTACCTCAGACGGATGAGCCGTCAGCCGGCAGGCTGACGGCGAGCGCGGGTTCTGCCGTTAGCCTTGAGGCGTGTCAGCCTTCTATGCCTGGCTGGGCCGTCACCCGCGGCTGGTGGACGGCCTGCTGGCGCTGCTGCTGGCCCTGCTGGGCGTGGGCAGCCTCACCCGCGGCGGGGACGCGGCCCTGACCCAGCTGCCGTTCATGATTGCGATGATCATCGCGGTGGTGTTCCGGCGGCGGAACCCGGCGGCCGCCTTCGCCGTCGCGGTCGCCGCGGGCGCGGGGCAGGTCGCGGTGTCCCACGCGCCGACCGGGACCGACCTGGCCATCCCGGTGCTGCTGTACACGCTGGCCGCCTACCGGCAGCGGCGGGTGTCGCTGGCCGGGCTGGCGGTCAGCCTGGCCGGCTCGTTCATCGGGGTCTTCGTGTGGACCAACCGCCTGGACGTGTACGGGAAGCTGCTCGCGGCACTGGTGGTCTTCTGCGCGACCGCGCTGGTCGCGTGGGTGCTCGGCGACTCGATGCGGTACCGGCGCGGCTACTACGCCGCGCTCGAGGAGCGCGCGGCCCGGCTGGAGCGGGAGGCCGATGCCCAGGCCCAGATCGCCACCGCGGCCGAGCGCGCCCGGATCGCACGCGAGCTGCACGACGTGATCGCGCACCACGTCAGCGTCATGGTGGTCCAGGCGGACGGCGCCGGCTACGCGCTGGACACCTCCCCGGAGCGCGCCCGCCAGGCGCTGGCGGCGATCTCGGCGACCGGGCGGCAGGCACTGACCGAGATGCGGCGGCTGCTCGGGCTGCTCCGCTCGGGAGACACCCGGGCCCAGCTGGCCCCCCAGCCCGGCCTGGGTCAGCTGCGTGAGCTGGTCGAGCAGGCCCGGGCCGCGGGCATGTCGGTGTCGCTGACCCAGCAAGGCGCGCCCCGACCGCTGCCGGAAGGCGCGGAGCTGGCCGCCTACCGGGTCGTCCAGGAGTCGCTGACCAACACGCGCAAGCACGCCGGGCTGGCCGCGGCCGCTGCGGTGACGCTCCGCTACGCCGACGACGGGCTAGTGGTGCAAGTCAGCGACGACGGCCGAGGCGCCGGCGTGGCCGCGGACGGCACCGGGCACGGGCTGGCCGGGATGCGGGAGCGGGTCGAGATGTACGGCGGGACGATGACCGCCGGGCCGCTGCCGCAGGGCGGCTACGAGGTCACCGCGCGGATCCCGGCCGTTCCGGCGCTGGCCCGCCCGCAGCTGGGCGGCGCGGCGTGAGCATCAGGATCGCGCTCGTCGACGACCAGGAACTGGTCCGGGCCGGCTTCCGGATGGTGCTCGACGCCCAGCCGGACATGACCGTGGTCGGCGAGGCCGGCGACGGGCTGGCCGCCATCGAGCTCGCCCGGCACTTCAGCTGCGATGTGATGGTGATGGACGCCCGGATGCCGCGGCTGGACGGGGTGGAGGCCACCCGGCGGATCCGGGCCGCGGGCGACCAGCCCCGCATCCTCATGCTCACCACGTTCGACCTCGACGAGTACGCGTTCGCCGCGCTCAAGGCGGGCGCCAGCGGGTTCCTGCTCAAGGACGTCCCGCCGGAGGAGCTGCTGTTCGCCATCCGCGCGGTGCACTCCGGCGACGCAGTGGTCGCGCCCTCCACCACCCGCAGGCTGATCGACCAGTTCGCGCCCCTGCTGCCGGCCGGGGGGCCGGCGCCCGCCGCGCTGGCCGCGCTGACCGAACGGGAGCGGGAGGTACTCGTCCTGGTCGCCCACGGCCTGTCGAACGCCGAGCTCGCCGGCAAGCTGTTCCTGTCCGAGGCGACGGTCAAGACCCACGTCGGGCGGATCCTGGCCAAACTGGAGCTGCGCGACCGGGTGCAGGCCGTCGTGTACGCCTACGAGAACGGCCTGGTCAAGGCCGGCCACGCGCGCTGAGGGCGCCCTGCGTCGCTTCCCGCGTTCATCCTGCGTCGCTGTGGGAACCGATCGGTCGCCCGCAGGCAGTGCTGCGGCCCGATCTGGTCGGGCGGTGGCGGCGGGCCGCCGCCAAGTCTCACTGTCCGGTAGTCGGGCCCCAGACCGTGAATGCCAGATGCTGAGCGGCGCGAGGCTACGAAACAGGCACGAGGGGATGGATCTCTGCGACGTCTACGAGGTCTGGATGGATAACCCGCTCTTCTACCCAGGCAAAGAAGGAGGACCGGCGGACTGGCTGATGGTCGGCCAAGTTCCCGGAGATATTCTGCTGGTCCCCTTGATGCCGGGGTCGCGTCCGGGGAGAGCGAGACCCATCGGCGTCTATAGGGCAGGGACCAAGCTTGACAGACAGTATCGAGCAGACTCAGGGTGACGACATGGACGCGAGGCAGGCGCATGAATACTACACAGACCCCGAGAACCAAGTTCCAGCAGGTCAGGCGCACCGTCGAACTGGACGACGCCTAAGCGCCACCGTGCCTGTGAGATTCCCGCCGTCCGTCATCGACGCTGTCAAGCGGCTTGCCGATCGCGACGGTGTGACTGTCAGCTCATGGATTCGTCGGCTGGTCATCAGGGAAGTGATGCGGCGGCAGCCAACCGCGGTGACCGGTCTCAGCCAGCCTCCGCGATTTGAGGCACTGACTGCTCCGCGCCAACCTTCGGCAACGGGCTCCGACGTTGCACCCGATCGCCGCCTTGAAGTGGAATGCGTCGCCTAGTTCTGCCGCTCTCCCCTGCACCCAAGCGAACCAGCCGACATCTTCCCTAGCAGGTTTCCCCCGGAAGGCATCCGGTACTTCACGGCGGAGATCATGGCCGAGAACCGGCCCATCCTCACCCTGGCCCGCCTGCTCGGGGACACCGAGACCACCTGCCGTGCGGAGCATCGTATCGGCCCAGATCGACCTCACCACAGTGGCCGTGCAGGCGGGCAGGTGCACTCGGTGAGATCAGGCCGCCCGCCCGGCGGCTGGCGCCGAATCCGCCAGCCGCGTCACTAGCTGCTCACAGGGAACTTGAGGCTGACCGTGCCGGGGCCGGGGTCGGGCCAGCGGGACGTGACGGCCTTGCCGCGGGTGTAGAAGTGGACGCCCTCGGTGCCGTGCACGTGCGTGTCGCCGAACAGCGACGACTTCCACCCGCCGAACGAGTAGTAGGCCATCGGCACCGGGATCGGCACGTTGACGCCGACCATGCCGACGGTCACCTCGTTGACGAACCGGCGGGCCGCCCCGCCGCCCGTGGTGAAGACCGAGACGCCGTTGCCGTACGGGTTCGCGTTGACGAGGTCCAGCGCGGCGTCGTGGTCGGGCACCCGGACGACCGACAGCACCGGGCCGAAGATCTCGTCGGTGTAGCAGGACATGTCCGGCGTCACGTGGTCGAGCACGGACGGGCCGAGCCAGAAGCCGTTCGGATCGCCGCTGACCGGGTGCGCCCGGCCGTCCACGGCGAGCACCGCACCGTCGCGCAGCCCTGCGTCGAGGTAGCCGGCCACCCGGTCGCGGTGCGGGCGGGTGACCAGCGGTCCCATCTCAGCACTGTCGTCAGTGGCCGGGCCGACGCGCAGCCGGCTGACCCGTTCGGCGATCTTGCCGACGAGCTCGTCGGCGACCGGCTCGACCGCCACCACGACGGAGACGGCCATGCACCGCTCCCCCGCCGAGCCGAACCCGGCCGAGACCGCGGCGTCGGCGGCGGCGTCGAGATCGGCGTCGCCGAGCACGACCATGTGGTTCTTCGCGCCGCCGAGCGCCTGCACCCGCTTGCCCGCCGCGGCCGCGGTCGTGTACACGTGCTTCGCGACCGGGGTGGAGCCTACGAAGCTGATCGAGGCGATCCCCGGGTGGGTGAGCAGCGCGTTGACCGCGACCGCGTCGCCGTGCGCCACGCTGAACACGCCGTCGGGCAGCCCGGCCTCGGCGAGCAGCCCGGCGAGCAGCACCGACGCCGACGGGTCCTTCTCCGACGGCTTGAGGATGAACGCGTTGCCGCAGGCGATCGCGATCGGGAACATCCACATCGGCACCATCGCCGGGAAGTTGAACGGCGTGATCCCGGCCGCGACGCCGAGCGGCTGCCTGATCGAGTACGCGTCCACCTGGGTCGAGACGTTCTCCGAGTACGAGCCCTTGAGCAGGTGCGGGATGCCGCAGGCGAACTCGACGACCTCCAGGCCCCTGGCTACCTCGCCGGCCGCGTCGCTGGCGACCTTGCCGTGCTCGTAGCTGACCAGCTCCGCCAGCTCGCCGGCGTGCGCGCGGACCAGCTCGCGGAACGCGAACATCACCCCGGCCCGCCGGGCCAGGGAGGAGTTCCGCCAGCCCGCCGCCGCCTCGGCGGCCGTCGTGACCGCGTGGTCCACCTCGGCCTCGGACGCGAAGTCGACCGTGCCGGTGACCTGGCCAGTGGCCGGGTCGTAGATGTCGCCGGCCGCCCCGCTGGTGCCGGGCCAGGACTTCCCGCCGATCCAGTGCATGACGTGCTTCACTTGCCTGCCTCCTTGGCCTCGGCGTCCACCGCGCGGAGCGCGTCGATGAGGATCGCCAGGCCCTCCTCGGCCTCCGCGTTGCTGAGGGTGAGCGGCGGGGCCATACGCAGCGCGTGCCCGTACAGGCCGCCCTTGCCGACCAGCAGCCCGCGCTTCCTGGTCTGCTCCAGCATCCGGGCGGTCAGCGCGGCGCTGGGCTGCCGTGTGACCGGGTCCACCATGTCCACCGCGAACATGAGCCCCTTGCCCCGGACCTCGCCCACCGCCGGCAGCGGCCCGGCCGCGTCGCGCAGCCCGCCGATGATCAGCCGACCGAGCGCGGCGGCCCGGGCCTGCAGCCCGTGGCTGAGCACGTAGTCGAGCGTGGCGTTCGCCGCGGCCGTGGCCACCGGGTTGCCGCCGAACGTGGAGATCCCGTTGACCTTGATCCCGTCCATCAGGTCGCCGCGGGCGACCACGCCACCCATCGCGAACCCGTTGGCGACGCCCTTCGCGAACGTCATCATGTCCGGGACCACGCCGTGCGCGCCGATGCCCCAGAAGTGATCGCCGGTCCGGCCCCACCCGGTCTGCACCTCGTCGGAGACGAACAGGATGCCGTGCTCATCGAGCACCTCCTTGTACGCGGCGAACAAGCCGTCCGGCGGCATCGTGAACCCGCCGACGCCCTGCACCGGCTCGGCGATGAGGCACGCGACGCCGGCCGCGGTCTCGGTGGCCAGCACGTGCCGCAGGTCGGCCACGGCCGCGCGGGTGTACTCGGCGTCCGACATCCCGGCGAACGCCGGCAGGTGCCGGTCGGTGCCGTGCAGGTAGTGCACGCTGAGCGGGGAGTGCGCGGACGGCTTCCACGCCGCGTTGCCAGTGATCGCGACGACGCCGAACGAGCGCCCATGGTAGCTGTTGCGCAGCGCGAGCACCTGGTTGCTCCCGCGCGCCACGGCGGCCAGCAGCAGCGCGGTCTCGTTCGCCTCGGTGCCGGAGTTCGTGAAGAAGACCTTGGCGTCCGGGATCCCGGACAGCCTGGCGATCTTCTCGGCCAGCTCGACCTGCTGGCGGATCAGGTACAGCGTGGAGGTGTGCACGACGCCGGTGGCGATCTGGCGCTCGACCGCTTCCCTGACCTCGGGCACGTCGTAGCCGAGCATGTTCGTGAGGATGCCGCCGAAGAAGTCGAGATAGCTGCGCCCCTCGGCGTCCGTGACGCGGCAGCCCTTGCCGCTGGTGATCTCCAGCGGGTGGTCGTAGTAGAGCGCCATCCAGCCCGGCAGGACGGCCCGGTGGCGGGCAAGAAGATCGTCGGTCATGGTGCCTAGTCTGCCGCACGGCGGGCCTTCCGGACCGGTCGCGCCGCCAGGAAACCCTGGAACGGCAGGCGCACCGCAGCCCGGCGCTGCCGCGCGACCGGGTGGCGGCGATCTTCCGCGCCCGGGGCTCCGGCGCGGGGTGACGGGACGGGGGCGCAGCCGTTCGGGATAACCGGTTGTGAACTTCGGCCCGGCGCGCCGGCGGGTCACGCTCTGCGCAGGAACGCGTTGGCGATCGGCCCCGCGCTGCTGGCGCCGAAGCCGCCGCCCTCGACCAGCACCGCGAACGCCAGGTCGCCGCGGTAGCCGATGAACCACCCGTGCGCGGGCGGGTTCGGGCCGGAGCCGTACTCGGCCGTCCCGGTCTTCCCGTACACCCCCGGCGGGAACCCGACCCCGGCCGCGGTGCCGATCGTCACCACCGCGCGCATCATCGGGCGCAGCGTGTTCAGGATCACCGCGGGCAGCCGGCGCGGCCGGGCGGCCTGCCCCGCGGGCCGCACCGCCGGGCTGGTCACCAGCACCGGCGGCCGCCAGGTGCCGCTGGCGATGGCGGCCACCTCGGCGGCCTGGCTGAGCGGGTTGACCAGGTCGGTGCCCTGGCCGAACGCGTCGGCGGCGAGGTCGACGGGTGTGTGCGGGACCGTGAACGCGCCGAGCGTGGCCGGGATGCCGAGCGCGGGCCTGGTGTTGTAGCCGAAGTTCGCGGCCATCGCGGCGAGCGCGGACCCGCTCAGCCGCTGGGAGGCGAGCAGCGCGAACGTGGTGTTGCAGGAGATGGCGAACGCGGTCCGCAGGTTCGTGGTGCCCAGGTGCTCGTTGTTGTCGTTGTGGAACGTCCGGCCGCCGATCGTGGCCTGGCTGGGGCACTGCACGGTGCTGGACGGCGTCAGCCCCCTGGCCGCGAGCGCCGACGCGGTCACGACCTTGAACGTGGAGCCGGGCGGGAAGATGCCCTGCAGCGCCCGGTCGTAGCCGCCAGGGCGCTCGACGACGGCTAGGATCCGGCCGGTGGACGGCTGGAGCGCGACGACGTCGACCGGCTTGGTCGTGGCCGCGGACCGCACCGCCTGCGACGCGGCGAGCTGGTCGCGCATCACGATGCTCGTCCGCACCGGCGTGCCGGGCACGGCGGGGAAGCGGGCGGCGGTCGCGTCGACGCGCTTGCCCGGGCCCTCGATCCGGATCGTCAGCGACGGCCGCCCGGCGAGCTGGCGCTGGAAGGCCTGCTCGATCCCGCCCAGGCCGATCTGGTCGCCCGCCGTGTACGGGGCGCCGAGGTGCCTGGCCTCGGCGGCGGTCGCCCTGACCACGGCGCCGGTCAGCAGCGCCAGCGAGCCGGACTGCGCAATCGCAGCAGGCGAGCTCAGCACGGTACCGTCGGCGGCGAGGATCTGCGCGCGGGGTGGCCAGGCGGCGGTCTGCGCGAACCGTTCGCCCGGGCCCAGGCCCGGGAAGATCGCGGCCGGGCTCCAGGCCACCCGCCACTGGCCCCCGCGCTGGACCAGCCGCAGCTGGCCCTGGTAAATCCAGGTGTGCCCGCTGGCCAGGTCCGCCGTGGCGGTGAACCGCGCCCGGGCCTGCCCGTTGGTGGTGGTCGTGACCGCGCCGAGCCTGAGCCGGATGCCGCGGAGGCCGAGCTGCTCGGAGGCCGCCGTCAGCGGGGCGGCCAGCCCTCCGCTGGGGACGCCAGTGCTGACCCTGTCCATCGCCCGGTAGTCGCCGCGCTGCCACGCGGCCAGGTAGGCGGCCGCGGCGGGGCGCGGGCTTGGGGTGGTCCGCGACAGCAGGTAGCCGGCCGCAGCCCCGCCCGCCGCGACCGCCAGCACGGCGGTCACGGCGACGATGACTATCCGCCGCCGTCTGCGCCGGCGCCTGCTGGCCTCGTACATCGATCCGACACCTTACCGTGCGCCGCACGGCTGGCGGGGCCATCCGCCCCAGGTGAGACAGGTGGGAGCTCGGGAACAATGGAGGCAGCGTCCCTGGCGGCATTTACGCAGGCAGACGGCACGCGGAGCGGAACGGGCCCTCAGCACGGCCTATGGGCTGCCCCCTCGGTTGATGGACGAAGGCATTCCATCATGCGCCATCATTACGCTTGACGATCTTCATGTCATCAGTATCGCTGACACTGGACATCTCAGCTGTTTCCCGGGGCCGCCTCCGCCTTCCGGGCGAGGGCATGAGCGGTGAACATGGTGACCGCGTCGTCGATGAGCCGGGTGTAGCGGTCGCCGCCGGGGTCGTTGGCCAGCTGCTGGCTGGCCAGCCCGGCGATCAGCGCGGTCCACAGGTCGAAGTCCGCGTCGCGCCGCAGGCCCGCCCCGGCCAGCACGGAGCGGCCCATCTCGACGACCTCGACCGCGACCGCGTAGGTCTCGGGTGACGGCTCGAAGCCAGGGATCGCCCGGGTGAACAGCAGCTGGTACCGGGCCGGGTCCTCGGTGCAGAAGTCCATGAACAACCGCGCGGTCGCCCGCAGCGCGCCGGCCGGGTCGGTGGGGATCTCCAGCTGCCGGAACCGCGCGAGCAGCTCCCGGTTCGCGTCGGCGAACATCCGGTCATACACGGCGTGCTTGGACGCGAAGTAGGTATACAGCGACTGCGGCTCCATGCCCACCGCGCGGGCCAGGGCGCGCAGCGACAGGCCCGAGACGCCGTGCTCGCGGGCGATGGACCACGCCTCGTCGAGGATCTCCTGGACGGTCGCCTCGTGCCGGACCCGGCGCCGGTCGGGCCTGCGCGGTTTTCCTGAGGTTTGTGTCTGCACCCCTTGACTATACCCGATCTCTGCTCCAGAATCCTTATATTATTCGGAAATCCGATGAAGGCAAGGTAGTGAGAACATGGCCGAGATGACGGAATCTCACGCGTCGCTCGCCCCCGCACTCGGGCACCGGGAGGCCATGGCCCTGGCGGCGGCCGAGTTCGAGCGCGTGCTGACCCAGCTGCGCAGCCTGGCTCCGGAGGACTGGGCCCGCCCGACGGTCTGCGAGCTGTGGGACGTGCGGGCGATGGCCAGCCACGTGCTCGGCATGGCCGAGGCCCAGGCATCGCTGCGCCAGTTCCTGCACGACTACCGCGCCGCCGGCCGGCGATCGGGCGGCAAGATGATCGACGCGATGACGGCCACGCAGGTGCGCGAGCGGGCCTCAATGAACCCCGCTGCGATCATCGACCGGCTCACACTGGTCGCGCCCCGGGCGATCCGGGCCCGCACCCGCACCCCGTCGCTCGTGCGCCGGGCGGTACGGCTGCGGCAAGACCCGCCGTTCCACGCCGAGCGGTGGCGCTACGGCTACGTGACCGACGTCGTGTTTACCCGGGACACCTGGATGCACCGGCTGGACATCAGCCGGGCCACCGGCCGCCCGATGGAGCTGACAGCCCGGCACGACGGACGCCTCATCGCCGACGTCGTGGCCGACTGGGCCCGGCGGCACGGCAGGCCGTTCTCGCTCACCCTCACCGGCCCGGCGGGCGGCAGCTGGCAGGCCGGAGACCACGGCGAGCGCCTGGATCTTGACGCTCTCGACTTCTGCTGGACGGTCGGCTCCCGGCAGCGCGGCACCGGGCTGCTCGCCACACCGGTGCCCTTCTGACCAGCAGCCTCTCGCCGGGCCGGCCCACGGGGGCCAGCCGGCAGCCACCATCGCCCGGGCCTCGTCCCCGACCCATCCTCGTCACAAGGAGCGCGGCATGCGCATTCACCAGATCAGCCCGGACATCACCGTCCTCAGCGACCACCACGAAGTTCCCGCCATCGGCTATATCCCGGTCAACTCGTTCATCCTGCACGCCCGCGAGCCGGTGGTCATCGACACCGGGCTCGGCCTGCCGGACCGCGACTTCGTCGCCTCCCTCGCCATGGTCATGGATCCCGGCGACGTGCGCTGGATCTGGCTCACCCACCCGGACCGGGACCACACCGGCGGGCTGTACCAGCTGCTGGACGCCGCGCCGCGGGCGCGGCTGGTGACCACCTTCCTCGGCGCCGGGCTGCTGTCCCTGGAACAGCCGCCGCCGATGCACCGCATCTGGCTGGTCAATCCCGGCCAGAGCCTCGATGTCGGCGACCGGGAACTGCGCGCGTTCCGCCCGCCGCTGTTCGACAACCCGGCCACCGTGGGGCTGTTCGACCCGCGGACGCGGACCTGCTTCAGCTCCGACTGCTTCGGCGCGCCGCTGCCGACCGCCGAGCTGGCCAGCGGTGACGACGTCCGCGCCGTCGCCGCGGCCGAGCTGCGGGCAGCGCAGCTGCTGTGGGCGACGGTCGACAGCCCTTGGGTGCACACCGTTGACCTGCCCAGCTACCTCACGACGGTGCGCTCGCTGCAGTCGATGGCTCCCGACCTCGTGCTCAGCACGCATCTGCCGCCCGCGGCCGGCATCACCCCGCGGCTGTTCGAGATGCTGGCCGCCGCGCCGGCCGCGGATCCGTTCACCGGACTGGACCAGCACGCCCTGCAGCAGATGCTGGCCGGCTTCGAGCCCGCAGCGCAAACCGCCTGACCGGCGTCTCGGCGGGGAGCGCGGCCGGCCGAGGCCGGCGCGCGCGGCGAAGCGCTCAGGTGGGGTAGCCGACGTCCAGGCTGTGCGAGGTGAACTCGCCGCCGAGGTAGTCGAACAGCGGGTCGCCGGGCTCGGCCTCGCCGTAGCTGGCGAGCACGTCTTCGGCGTACACCTCGGCGTCGTCCCTGGGCTCGTAGCCGAGCGCGCGCGCCTCGTCCAGCGACACCCAGCCGCCCCTGGTGTTGGCCGACACGCCGTAGATCACCCGGAACCCCGGGCTGGGCGCGGTCAGGCAGGCGTCAAACAGCCGGCCGGCGTCGTCGGGCGACAGCCAGGTGGACAGCATCCGCGCGTCGTAGGGCCGCTCGGAGCAGGTGAGGATGCGGATGCAGATGGCGTCCATCCCGTACCGGTCGTGATACAGCGAGGCCAGCGCCTCGCCGGTCGCCTTGGACACCCCGTAGTAGGTGTCCGGCTCGGGGTACGCGTAGTCGGGCACCGGGAAGGACTCTCGCGGGGCGTAGCCGACCACGTGGTTAGACGAGGCGAACACCACCCGCGGCACGCCGGCCCGGCGGGCCGCCTCGAACGCCACGTACGCCCCGTGGATGTTGACCTTCAGGATGCGCCCCCACGGCGCCTCGCCCGCCTGAGCCGCGAGGTGGATGACCGCGTCGACGTCCTGGCAGGCCCTGGTCATCGCCTCCAGGTCGGTGGCGGAGGCCTGCACCACCTCCTCGCCTCGCGGCCCGGCGGTCAGCCGCGCGGTGTCAAGCAGCCGCAGCGTCCGGTCCGGCCGGGGCAGCCGGGTACGCAGCATGCTGCCGATGCGACCGGCCGCGCCGGTGATGAGGATGACGGACACTCTGGTCAGGTTACTGCGCATCGGGCTCGGGGTAGGCGCCGCGGCGGGCCAGGAAGCCGAAGTCACAGCCCTGGTCGGCCTGCGTGACGTGCTCGGCGTACAGCGCGCCGTAACCGCGCCCGAACCTCGCGGGCGGCGGCCGCCAGTGCGCCCGGCGGCTGGCGAACTCCCGTTCGGGAATATCGAGACTGAGCCTGCGGGCGGGCACGTCCAGCGCTACCGGATCGCCGGTGCGGACGAGCGCCAGCGGTCCGCCGACGTGCGACTCCGGCGCCACGTGCAGCACGCAGGCGCCGTAGCTGGTGCCGCTCATCCGCGCGTCGGAGACCCGCACCATGTCCCGGACGCCGCGGCTGAGCAGGTACTTCGGGATCGGCAGCATGCCGTACTCGGGCATCCCCGGGCCGCCGACGGGGCCGGCCTCGCGCAGCACCAGCACCGAGTCCGGCGTGATGCCCAGCGCGGGGTCGTCGATCGTGGCCTGCATCTGCCGGTAGTCCTCGAACACCACCGCCGGCCCGGTGTGCTTGAGCAGCCGGGTGTCGGCGGCGATGTGCTTGATCACCGCGCCGTCCGGGGCCAGGTTGCCGCGCAGCACCGCGACCCCGCCCTCGGCGGACAGCGCGTTGTCCGGCGAGCGGATCACGTCCTCGTGGTAGACCGGCGCGCCGTCGATCTGCTCGCCGAACGTCGCGCCGGACACGGTCGGCCGGCCCGGGTGCAGCGCCCCGGGGACGGCCGCCAGCCGGGCGAGCAGCCCGCGCAGGCCGCCCGCGTAGTAGAAGTCCTCCATCAGGTACGCGCCGCCCGGGCGGATGTTCGCGAGCACGGGCACCCGGCGCGCAATCGCGTCGAAGTCGTCCAGGGTCAGCGGCACGCCGCAGCGGCCGGCCATCGCGATCAGGTGGATGAGCGCGTTGGTCGACCCGCCGAGCGCGAGTACGGTCGCGGCCGCGTCCTCGAACGCCTCCCTGGTCAGCACGCGGTCCGGGGTCAGGTCCGCCCAGACCATCGCCACGATCCGGCTGCCGCTGGCCGCCGCCATCCGGTGGTGCGCCGAGTCCACCGCCGGGATCGAGGCCGCGCCGGGCAGCGTCAGGCCGAGCGCCTCGGCGGCCGACGTCATCGTGGACGCGGTGCCCATCGTCATGCAGTGCCCGGGCGAGCGCGCTATCCCGGACTCGACCTCGGCCAGCTCGCACTCGCCGATCAGCCCGGCCCGGTGGTCGTCCCAGTACTTCCACACGTCGGTGCCGCTGCCCAGCGGCTGGCCGCGGAAGTTGCCGCGCAGCATCGGCCCGGCCGGGACGTAGATCGCCGGGAGGCCCGCGCTGGCCGCGCCCATGAGCAGCGCGGGCGTGGTCTTGTCGCACCCGCCCATGAGCACAGCGCCGTCGATGGGGTAGGAGCGCAGCAGCTCCTCGGTCTCCATCGACAGCAGGTTGCGGTACAGCATGGGCGTCGGCTTCTGGAACGTCTCCGACAGCGTGGCGACGGGGAACTCGAGCGGGAACCCGCCGGCCTCCCAGACGCCGCGCTTGACCTGCTGGGCCCGGTCGCGCAGGTGCATATGACACGGGTTGACGTCGGACCACGTGTTGAGGATCGCGATGACGGGCTTGCCGAGGTGCTCGGCCGCGGCGTAGCCCAGCCCGCGCATCCGGGACCGGTGGCCGAACGCGCGCAGCCCGGGCGCGGCCTCGCCCGCGCCGCCGAACCAGCGGTAGCTGCGCAGCTGCGCGGGGCTCTTGTGCTCGGGGGTCCTCCCCGCCGTCCCGGCCACGGATGCGATCGTATAAGGGCCCGAGCGGCCGGCCGGATCGCGCATTCCCGGCAATTGGCGCGTTGCGCGCGCGCATAGGTGCGGACCTCGAAGCAATCTGCGCAGTTGACGAGCGATTCAGTAGCCGAATGACCTAATCACCAACGAAATTAGTTGACAACACTGCGAATCGTGGGACCATGGGCCAAGACAAGGAGGCGACCAGCATGGCCCACGCTCCGGCGAACCCGCCGGCCACGGACGGCCGCCGGGCCGGCCGGGGTCCGGGATCCGCGGCCGGGCATGCCGTCGTCCTCGACCACACCGCCAAGGCGATCATCGAGCAACTGCAGCAGGACGGCCGGCGCTCGTACGCGGCGATCGGCAAGGCGGTCGGGCTGTCCGAGGCCGCCGTCCGGCAGCGGGTGCAGCGGCTGGTCGACACCGGCGTCGTGCAGATCGTCGCGGTCACCGATCCGCTGATGCTCGGCTTCCGCCGGCAGACCATGATCGGGATCAGGTGCGAGGGCGACCTCGAGCGGGTCGCCGAGCACCTGGCCGTGCTGGACGAGATCGACTACGTGGTGATCACGGCCGGGTCGTTCGACCTCCTCGTCGAAGTCGTGTGCGAGGACGACGACCACCTGCTGGAGATCCTCAGCCGGGTGCGCGCGGTCCCGAGCGTGACCAGCACAGAAACGTTCGTCTACCTCAAGCTACTCAAGCAAACCTACTCGTGGGGAACCAGATGACCAGTCAGTCCGGCGCCGGCCCGACAGCAGACAGCGCGTTGCAGGCCGAGGCCAAGCGGAACCTATGGCTGCACTTCACCCGGATGTCGGCCTACGCGGACGCCGAGGTGCCAGTCATCGTGCGCGGCTCCGGCCAGTACGTCTACGACCAGCACGGCAAGCGCTACCTGGACGGGCTGTCGGGGCTGTTCGTCAGCCAGATCGGGCACGGCAACCGCGAGGTCGCCGAGGCGGCCGCGCGGCAGGCGTCGGAGCTCGCGTACTTCCCGCTGTGGTCCTACGCCCACCCGCGCGCGGTCGAGCTGGCCACCAGGCTTGCGGACCTGGCCCCCGGCGACCTGAACCGGGTGTTCTTCACCACCAGCGGCTCCGAGGCCGTCGAGTCGGCCTGGAAGCTGGCCAAGCAGTACTTCAAGCAGACCGGCCAGCCGGGCCGGTACAAGGTGATCAGCCGCGAGATCGCCTACCACGGCACGTCGATGGGCGCGCTCGCGGTCACCGGGCTCGCGTCGATCAAGTACCCGTTCGAGCCGATGACGCCCGGCGGCGTGCGGGTGCCCAACACGAACTTCTACCGGGCGCCGGAGTTCGTCGCCGCCGACCTGGCCGCGTTCGGCCGCTGGGCGGCCGACGAGATCGAGCGGGCGATCGAGCGCGAGGGCCCGGAGTCGGTCGCGGCGGTGTATCTCGAGCCGGTGCAGAACTCCGGCGGCTGCTTCCCGCCGCCACCCGGGTACTTCGAGCGGGTCCGCGAGATCTGCGACCGGCACGGCGTGCTGCTGGTGTCCGACGAGGTGATCTGCGCGTTCGGCCGGCTGGGCTACTACTTCGGCTCCGACCGGTACGGCTACCAGCCGGACATCATCACGTTCGCCAAGGGCGTGACGTCGGGCTACGCGCCGCTCGGCGGCATGATCGCCAGCGACGCGCTGATGGAGCCGTTCAGCGAGGGGACAGCCACCTTCCTGCACGGGGTCACGTTCGCCGGCCACCCGGTCTCCTGCGCGGTCGCGCTGGCCAACCTCGACGTGTTCGAGAAGGAGGACCTGCTCGGCAACGTGCGGGCCAACGAGGCCGCGTTCCGCGCCACCCTGGAGAGGCTGTACGACCTGCCGATCGTCGGCGACGTGCGCGGCGCCGGCTACTTCTACGGGATCGAGCTGGTGAAGGACAAGGCCACCCGGGAGACGTTCAACGACGACGAGTCCGAACGGCTGCTGCGCGGGTTCTTGTCGCACGCGCTGTTCGACGCGGGCCTGGTCTGCCGGACCGACGACCGCGGCGACCCGGTCGTCCAGCTCGCCCCGCCGCTGACCTGCACCCAGCAGCACTTCGACGAGATGGAGCAGATCCTGCGCGCGGTCCTCACCGAAGCCTGGACCCGCATCTGAAAGACCACGGCTGGGGCCGGGTTCGTACATCCGTTGGACGTTGTCGTACTGCCATCCGTCCCAGGACTTCGTGCCTCAGGCTTTCTTCCTGCCGACAAAGATGCTGGCGATGGCGCACAGGATGCCGACGGCGAAGATGGCGGTGCCGAACACGAAGACCTGGGGCGGGATGCCGACGCGGGTGGCACCGTAGACCCATACCGGGAACGGTACCGAGGAGCCGCTGACGAAGTTCGAGGTGACGAAGTCGTCGATGGACAGCGCGAAGGCCATGAGGGCGCCGGCCAGCACCCCGGGCATGATCAGCGGAAGCGTGATCTTACGGAAGGTGACCCACGGGCCCGCGCCCAGGTCCTGGGCCGCCTCCTCCAGCGACCGGTCGAACCCGGCCATCCTGGCCCGCACCGTGACTGCCACGTAGGCGATGCTGAACGCCACGTGCGCGAGCACCAGCGTCAGGAACCCGCGGGCCACGTTGATCGTCACGAACAGCCCGAGCAGCGAGGCACCGAGCACGATCTCCGGCGCGGCGATGTTCAGGAACAGCACCTGCTCGAGCAGCGCCTTGCCGCGGAAGCGTGGCGGCCGGTAACGCACCAGCGCCAGTGCCAGGAGCGTGCCCACTACCGTCGCCAGCAGCGTGCTGGCCAGGCCCAGCCGGATCGACAGCCAGAACGAGGAGGTCAGCTCCGGGATGTTGCTCCATTCCCGGTACCACTTGGTGGTGAAACCGTTCCACCCGAAGCTCACCTGCGGCAGCCCGGTGGTCACCCGGTTGAAGCTGTAGACGACCATGACCGCGATCGGCAACACCAGGTAGACGATGATCAGCCAGGAGTAAAGCGGCAACAGTACCCTGCCCCACCGTCGCCGTGGCCGCCTGCGCGCCGCGGCCTGCCCGGGCGCTTCGGGGCCGGCGGGCGCCGTGACGGTCACGCTCACAGGTACTCCTCGATCGTCCGCGTGCCCAGCAGCCGCGCGTAGGCGAAGATGCCGACCAGCGCGATCGCCATCAGCACCGCTGACAGCGCGGAGCCGCCGGCGTAATCCAGGTTCACCAGGAACGCGTTCTGGATAACGGTCCCGATCATCGTGTTGCTGGTGCCGCCGAGGATCTGCTGGTTGACGTAGTCGCCCAGCGCTGGGACGAACGTCAGCAGGAACGCCGCGAACAGGCCGGGCACGGTGAGCGGAAGGATGATCCGGGCGAACGCCTCCCGCCGGGTCGCGTACAGGTCGTAGGCCGCGTCCAGCAGCCGCTTGTCTATCCGCTCGAGCGCCACGTACAGCGGCAGCGCGGTGAACGGCAGGTAGTTGTACGCCAGCCCGGCTACCACCGCGTACCCGGTGGCCAGCACGTGGAAGTTCTGCGGCAGCAGGTGCGCGTGCTTCAGGCCGCCCAGGATGACGCCGTTGTCGGACAGGATGAACTCCCACACCACGGTGCGGATCACGAACGACACGAAGAACGGCACGAGCAGCATCAGCAGGAAGAAGTTCTTCTTCGCGCCGCCGTGGAACGCGATCCAGTACGCGATCGGGAACGAGACCACCAGGTCGATCAGCGTTGCCGCGCCCGCGAGATAGAAGCTGTTGACCAGCTGCGCGTGGTACAGGCTCAGCTCCTGGCCGAACTCGCCCCAGTGCCAGGTCATGACGCAGGCCCCGGTGGCCGTGTTGCAGCTCTGCAGCGACAGCGACAGCATGACCACGAGCGGCACCAGGAACAGCGCCAGCAGCCACAACCCCGCGGGCAGGCTCAGCAGGTACGGCGCGAGTACCTTGCCGAGGCGGGGCCTGCCCTGGCGGCTGCCGTCTAGGCGCCCTGAGTGATCGGCAAGAACAGGTTGTTCCACGCGGTCAGTTCTTCCTGGCTCTTGTACGTGTAGTAGTTCCTCGACAGCTGGTTGTACTGCGGGGTCGGGAACACCAGCGGCGCGTTCGCGGTGGTGGAGAACGGCAGGCCGATGCTCGGCTTCATCGCCGCCAGTTCCTGCGCCGCCCACCCGGTCGGGTGCAGCAGCACCTGCCTGGCATCGGGCACCGGGCAGACGTAGTCGTTGTAGTACTCCACCACGGCCTCGACCTGCGGCTGGTAGTAGTACTCCATCAGCGTCATGGCGTCCTTGGGGTTCTGGGCGTACAACGGGATGCACATGTTGTCGGTCCAGTGCATGCCGCCCTCGTCCGGGATCAGCAGCTTGAGGTCGCGGTACTTGCTGTTGAGGTCCGCCTGGAAGATGTCACCCGACCAGGCCTGGCTGACCACAGTGTTCCCGTTCTTCAGGTTGTCGATGTAGGACTGGTCGTAGTAGGCGCGGACGATGCCGTCGCTCTTCTGCTGCTGCAGCTTCGTCGCGGCCTTGGCCCAGTCGGACTCGGTCGAGGTGGCGGGCTCGACGCCGATCGCCAGCAGCCCCAGGCTGCCCAGCTCCTGCGGGTCGGACATCATCCCAACCTTGCCGGCGTACTTCTTGTCGAACAGGACGCCGACGCTCGACCCGGGGTTCGGGATGACCGACGAGTTGTAGCCGATCGCGGTCCAGCCGGACTGCCAGGCCATCGTGTACTTGTTGCCCGGGTCCCAGGACGGGTTCTTCACCAGCGGGCTCGCGTACTTGTAGAAGTTCGTCATCGCGCGCTGGTCCAGCGGGGTCAGCCAGCCGAGGTTGATCAGGTAGCCCAGCGGCGGGCTGTTGTTGGTCAGCACGACGATGTCGTAACCGGTGTACTGGTGAGCCTGCAGCGACGGCCGGATCTTCGCGTAGAACGGTACGTTGTTGCTGATCGGCTCGGTGTAGTTGACCTTGATCCCGGTCAGCTGGGTGAAGTGCTCGAGGGTGGGGTGCTTGCCGTTCAGCACGTCGATGTAGTAGGGCCAGTTGCCGAAGTTCACCACGTGGTGCAGCTTCTGCTTGGCCCACCACGACTGCGAGCCGACGCCGGCTGACTTGGCCGTCGTACCGGTGGCGCCCTGCACGCCGCACGCCGAGGCCAGCGCGGACAGGCCAAGCGCGCCCGCGCCCGCGCCGGCGAACTTCAGCATGTCCCGCCTGGAGAGCCGGGGCTGCGTGAGCCCTCTCCTGATCGCCGGGTCGATAGCGTGCGCATGCTGCGCCTCATCCCCGCCATATCGATTTTGCATCGTTCCTCCTTTACCCGATCGGGTATGAATGCTGTGGATGCCACGACAGCCAGACCGTCTCGCCGCGCGCGGGCTGGCCGAGCCCTGACGCCGAGTTCTGCTGGAAGACCACGATGTCCGCGCCGGTCGTCGTCGTGACGGAGAAGTTCGTGGAGGTGCCGAGGTAGACCACCTCGTTCACGGTTCCGCGTAGCACGCAGCCGTCCGCTGCCGGCCGGCTGGTGGTAATGACGATCTTCTCGGGGCGCACGGTCAGCTCGACCTCGTCCCCGGGACTGGTGTCCCGGCGCAGTGGAAGCACGATCCGCTCGTCCGGGCTCACCTCGATCACGGCCTGCTCGCCCGAGACCCGGCTGACCCGCCCCGTCAGCAGGTTGGACGTGCCGATGAACCCGGCCACGAACCTGGTGGCCGGCTGCTCGTAGATCTCCTGTGGCCGGCCCTCCTGCTCGATCCGGCCGTCGTTCATCACGGCGAGGCGGTCGGACATGGTCAGCGCCTCGTTCTGGTCGTGCGTGACATAGAGGAACGTGATGCCCACCTCGCGCTGAATCCGCTTGAGCTCGATCTGCATCGCCTGGCGCAGCTTGAGATCCAGCGCGCCGAGCGGCTCGTCCAGCAGCAGCGCGCGCGGGTGGTTGACCAGGGCGCGGGCCAGCGCCACCCGCTGCTGCTGCCCTCCGGACAGCTCGCGCGGCCTGCGGTCGCCCTTGCCGGTCAGCTCCACGAGCTCGAGCATCTCGCCGACCCGCCGGGAGGCCTCGGCCTTGCCGACGCCCTTGCGGCGCAGCCCGAACGCGATGTTGTCCTCAACGTTCATATGCGGGAACAGGGCATAGCTCTGGAACACCATGTTGACGTCGCGCCGGTACGGCGGCACGCCGGTGACGTCCTTGCCGTACAGGACCACCCGGCCGCGCGTGGGCTCCTCAAAGCCGGCGATCATCCGCAGCGTCGTCGTCTTGCCACAACCCGAGGGTCCCAGCAGGGAGAAGAACTCCCCCCGCCTTATCTCCAGGTCCACCTCGCGGACAGCGGCCACATGGCTGTGCCGGGCGGTGAACTCCTTCGCGACGCCGACCAGGTCGATCGCCGCCATGCTGCTCCCGCCGACACCGTCTTGTGCTGACCGGTCGCCGCTGGTCTCGCCCTCCGGCGTACTCCGCGTGGTCCGGGCACCAGTCATGTCCGGATGTTCCTCCTTCGTCCCCCTGCGACGTCGACCGTGGCAGAACCTAGCGCACCCTGACAAGCGGTTCCGCTGCAATAACCACGAAATCGGTACGGACTTCTTCTGGTCGTGGCCGCACTCGACGCCTTGGCGCACCAGGTTCACGGGTCCATGGCGACAGGCCGGTCTCTACCGCCCCCGCCCCTGCGCGCACCGACGAGGGGCAGGATTCCGGCGTTGCGGCAGATCTTCTCCGTTCTCCTCCTCTTCTCCGCGCTCCTCAGCGATCCTCCGCGCTCCTCCGCGCCCCCCCCCGCGAAAAACACTGCGTAGTCGAGCGATTTCTCTGCGCAACCGCGTATTGATGAGGTTACATCGGGTATTGGCGCAGGTAAGCCGCGCCGCCGGGTCCCTTCCCGGCGGCCTGGGCCTGCCCAGCCCCCTCGCGGAGCCCGCCGTAGACGGCTCCGCGCCTTGCCGGAGGTCCCATGCACGAGTCCCGCCGGCCACCGGTGCAGCCGGTCCGCAGGCCATTCGTGTGGCTCGCCGTCACCGTGGCCGCGATCGCCGCCATCGGCCTCAGCACGCTACATTTCGTGACCGCCGCCTGCGCTGTCGCCCGGCTGCCCGCCCTGCAGCCGCCCGCCTCCGGGCAGGCCGGGCCGCCGCTGGCGAACACCGTCACCCGGGGCCGCGCGTACTTCTACAATCCGGGCAGCGGGGACGGCTCGTGCTCGTTCGGCCGGCTGCCGGCCGGCGGCCTGTACGTCAGCCTGGGCGCGGAGCAGTACGCGGCGGGGTCGGCGTGCGGCAGCTACCTCGACATCACCGGCCCGGACGGGACGGTCCGCGCCGAAGTCGTGGACAACTGCCCGGGCTGCAGCCACGGCGGGATCGACATGAGCCAGGCGACGTTCGGCCGCGTCGCCGACCTGGCGCAGGGCACGGTACTGGTGAGCTACCGGCTCGCCCGCGACCCCCGGCTGCCCGGGCCGCTCGCGCTGCGGGTGGCGCGGGCCGCCTCGGCCAGGTGGCTGGCGCTCCAGGTCATCAACCACGGAAACCCGCTGGCCGCGGTGGACGTGCGCGCCGCGCACCGGCCCGGCTGGCGCCGGCTCGCGCTGAGCCCCGACGACTACTGGGTCGCCCCGGCGGGCGCCGGGGCCGGGCCGTTCCGGGTGCGGGTCACCGACATCTTCGGGCACCGGGTCGTGCTCAGCGGGATCCGGCTGGCCCCGGGGGCGTTGCAGCGCACGCGCGTGCTGATGTACGCGGCGGGGCCGGGTGGCCACCAGCAGAGCGCGGCCGCGACTGCGACACCGAGCGGGGCGGCGAGCCTCTCAGGCCAGGCCGGCCCGTCCGGCGCGTCCTCCGCCGCCGCGAGCGCGACGGGGGCGACCGGGAGGCGGACGGCAGCTCACCTGGCCGGCCGCGGCCGCCCGGCGGCCGCCCCCGGCTGCTGAGCCGACCGCTGCGGGCCGACGCCGTGAAGGGCGGTGTGCGCTGTCACGCCACCAGCGTTTCGCGTCCATGGCGCCTGCGACGGCTCATCCGTCTACGTGAAGGCTCAGGCGTACTATCACGCCACCAGCGTTTCGCGTCCACGGCGCCTGCGGCGCCTCATCCGTCCATGTGAAGGCTCAGGCGTGCTATCACGCGCTCAGCGCTCCACGTTGATCTGGCACACGTTGATTCGTCTCAGATGGTAAGACGCGCCGCGGCGGGTGGGAGTGGTGTTGCGCAAGTGGCGGCAATCTGGCGGCGGGGCCGCCCAGAGCCGGCCGCCCAGGTCCGGGTGGCTGACCTGCGGGCGGCGGCAGGTCGGGCGGCGGGTCCGGCGGCATCCCCTCAATCAAGGGCAGCGGATTGGCGGGGCGGGGCAGTAGTAGGGATTGGCGGGGCGGGGCAGTAGTAGATTGCCGGCGTGGCGCATCACAGCAGGATGTACGCGGTCGTCATCGACGTGCCGCCCGCCGTTCACGACCGGGAGCTGGAATTCTGGCGGGCGGCGAGCGGGGAGCCGCTGGAGGCTCTCAGGTATCCCGGCTACCACGGCGCCGAGCTGCACGGCCAGCAGTTCGCGCTGCTCATCCAGCGGCTCGGCGAGGGCCCGGCCCGGGTGCACGTCGACATCCACACCGACGACCTCGAGGCGGAGGTGGCCCGGCTCGAGGGGCTCGGCGCGCAGCGGGTCGAGCGCGTGCACCGGTGGCAGATCATGCGCGATCCGGCCGGGCTGCCGTTCTGCGTCGTGCAGGACAAACCCGGCACGCTCACCGCCGACAACGCGAGCCGCTGGGACTGACGCGGGCGCCGTGTCAGGCACCGGACGGGCGTTGAGCGGGTAGTGGCTCCGGCCCGGGGGCGCCGGCGGGATGGGTGGCGTTCGTGGCGGTACGCCGCAGCACCGCTTTGCGGATCTCGGCGGCCACCACGATCGACAAGGCCACGGCGGTGCAGATCAGCCACTGGCGGACGTCCAGCCGGACGGTCTTGAGCACGGTCTGGAAGATGCCCAGGACGGTGGACAGGACCAGCAGGACGAAGGACCCGCTGGTCGTGACGATGAACGTCCTGTCGGAGAAGGTATCGAGGGAGAACGCCGAGTCCCGTTCGTCCTTGGACTCGATCGAGAAGAACAGAATGAACAGCGCGAACGTGACCATGCCCACCGTTCGGGCGACGTCGAGTCCGTGCGCCTGGTCCGCCCAGCTGATCACGCTCAGGGTGCCGATCGCCATCAGCAGGCCGGCCAGGGCGAGCCAGACGATGAGCCCGCGGGTCAGGATCGGCCGGTCGGGCGGCAGCGGCGGGCGTTCCATCAGCCCGGCGGCGGGTTTGCTGTAGCCGAGCCCGACCGACTGGATGGACAGCATGGTGAAGCTCACCCACAACGTCTGCAGCGGGAGCAGTGGTATGCCCTCGGCGACGTTGAAGATGCTGGCACCGAGGAACGTGGCGATGTAGCCGAACAGGCCACCGATCTGGAACCGGACGTACCGAGCGAGGTTGTCATACAGCCCACGGCCCAGTTCGATGGCCTTGACGATCGTGGAGAAGTTGTCGTCGGTCAGGATCATCACCGCGGCTTCCTTGGTCACCTCGGTGCCGGTGATCCCCATCGCGATGCCGATGTCGGCCTTCTTCACCGCGGGCGCGTCGTTGACGCCGTCGCCCGTCATGGCGACGATCTGGCCCTGCTTCCTGAGGACGTCGACGAGGCGGACCTTGTGCTCGGGGGTGACCCGGGCGATCACGCCGATGCCGTCGACCTTGGCCAGCGCCTCCTCGTCGCTCATGGCGCCGAATTCGGCGCCGGTGAGCACGGTACCGTCGATGCCGAGCTGGCCGGCGACCGCGGCCGCGGTGACGGCGTAGTCGCCGGTGATCATCCGGACCCGGATGCCGGCCTTCTTCGCAGCCGCGATCGATGCCCTGGCGGTGGCGCGA
>Ga0070698_100000717_pt1 | contig 35575 bp, 24 predicted proteins | sample KBSK1502metaG_FD_65477 | JGI IMG/M metagenome (GOLD analysis project Ga0070698, IMG submission 65477) | Corn, switchgrass and miscanthus rhizosphere microbial communities from Kellogg Biological Station, Michigan, USA - KBS K1-50-2 metaG | ecosystem: Host-associated > Plants > Roots >... | reverse complement strand
AATGTCTTCACTTCCCGTTCGGCTTCAGGCAGTGGCTCCAGCTTTTCGTCGCCGCGGGTGAACTGGGTGCGTTCGATGGTTTCCTGACCCAGGGCTGGATTGCCGAGCGCAAACAGGGAAGAGCTGCTGTGGGAAGTCGCCGGGCTAACTTTTCGTTTGGCGATCATCTCGCGCAACACGGTCAGAGAAGGCGAATAAGAAATGGCACTCTGTTCGATCAGGTAATGATTCGTGTTCGTCAAGAGCGCCTGGAATGGCAGCTCCCAAAGCACGTCGTCGGGCACAATGATGAGGTTGGACTTGTTTCGCAGCAACGCCTGAGCGGGTTTCAGAAGTAGATCATATGCCTGACTGGCAGGCTCGCGAATCAAAAGATTGTGGGATGCCAGCATTTCTCGAAAGCTCTCCACCTGCCTGGCAAGGACAGAGCGCTTGACGGGAATCGGAAAGACCTTCACTTCCGGGGAGGCGCTGGTTCCTCCCGTTAGCACGAATAAGTAGGTCTGATCGTCAGTTACTACGTACTCAAGAAAGGCCGTGCTGGAATTGGCGCCGAGCGTCGAGGCATCATTGGTGCTGAAGCGTGCCGACTCGCCGCGCTGGATTTGTAGTTCCTGATGGGCGGCGTAGAGTCGGGTTTGAAAATCCTCTTGATCAAGGCGTGCTTTTTCCAGATCAGCTCTTAGTTGAGACAGGCGAGCAGGATCGGGTTTTGGGCGCTGGGTTTCGCGTGCCAGCTGGTTGTTGAGCGAAACGAGCGTGGTCCTGATCTGATGTTCCTGGCTTTTCTCCTGACCGGTCATGGCTTTCGTGATATTGACTCTGCCACTCCGCAGCACGTCCAGTAAGACACGTGACTTAGCGCGTTCGGCATAGGCGAGCGCTTCCTCGCCACTTCCCTGGTCGGCAAGCAACTCAACCATCCGGTAGTAAGGCGACACTTTTTTCTCAAACGATTGTTGTTGCTCCTGCTCTCCGCCGCTCGCGCCCGCTCGCATCGCTTCAATGGTGGAGATTGCCTCCCGAAACGCTTCTGTCGCTTTGCTCGGTTGACCCAGTCTGCGGTAAGCGCTGCCGGCCGTGCTAAGTGCGCGCCATAACTCCTCTCGATAGCCGGATTGTTTGGCGAGGGTTGCGCTACGATCTGCATACTCGGCAGCTCGTTGCTGATCGCCTTTTGCCAGGTAAGCGATCGCTATGTTTCCAAGGATCGGAACCGTCAGTTCTTTCGCTCCCAGTTCCTCGCTCAACCTCAATGCCTTCTGGTACTGGGCCAGCGCCGCGTCGTAGTCTCCCTGTAACTGATAAATGTCGCCGATATTGTTTATTGATTGCGCGATGCCCGGCCTGGTCCCTAACTTCTCCCAGACGCTCAAACTTTTCTCCTGCTCCGCCAAGGCCCGAGGGTAATTCCCCTGATCGCTGTAAACAGTCCCGAGGTCATTGAGGGTGCTGGCCACTCCCGCTTTGTCTCCGACCGACTCTCTCAGCGCTAGACTTTTTTGATGGTAATCGAGGGCCAGGCCCAGGCTGCCTTGAAGGCGATAGAGTGTGCCAATATTGGTGTAGCCGTTAGCGATGCCCGCCTTGTTACCCAGTGCCTCGTTCGCGCTAAGACTCTTCTGATAATACTTGACCGCTGAGCCGTAGTCTCCGCGCATCTTCTGTACGACGCCGATGTTATTGAATCCGTTGGCGACACCGGCCTTGTTACCGATACCCTCAAACAGGGCAACAGTTTTTTCGAAATACTGCATTGCCACATCGAGATCCCCGCGCATCACATTGATGTTGCCGATGCGATTTAGCACGGCGGGCAGGGTTGTCCTGTCACCGATCGATTCGAGAATACTTAAAGACCTTTGATGGTATTCGAGCGCTTGAGAATAGTTTCCTTGATTCTGTTGGGCCACACCCAGATTTGTCAGCGAGACGGCTATGCGGCCTTTATTGCCCCAGGCTTCGCTGACCGCTAACTGTTTGCGAAAATACTCGGTGGCCCTGGCGTAATCACCGCGCCAGAGACTGACGTTTCCAATTCCCGCCAACGACGAGGTGAGACAGTCGCTCTCTTCAAGCGCCTGGCAAATCGCCATGGCCTTTTCATAGCGCTGCAGTGCGGCGTCATAGTCTGCCTGAAGGAAGCGCACTAATCCGGATTGGTTCCAGACTACGGCGAGCCCCACCTGATCGTTATTGCGTTGGGCTAACTGCTCGGCGATCTCAAAAATGGCCAGCGCTTTCGGGTAATTGCTCCTGATTCTTAAAGTCTCGGCCTGCTTCACCAATTCTTTCCGCAATTCAACTGTTTGCAGTTCCGTGTCGGCAGCGGCGAGCAGCGCCTCACGCTCTTCTTTGGTGCCAGCGGCCGCCAGCTCACCGGCCAGAGTCGCCTCAGCCGATACATCACTCTGGACTTTCCACTCGCCACCCTCCTTAACAAAACTCAGGTTCTGGGTTCGTTTACCCAAACTCAAAACTGGCTTGCCGGTCAGCGTATCGACTGCGGCAACCTCCAGCGTAACCAACGCGGTGGCGCGGTCTGTTTTGATTTGCAGTTGCCGAACGCGGCGGTTCCTGGTTTCGATTTGCTTGTTCAGCGAGAAGAACTCTTTCCACCGGGCTTTTGCCTGCTCAAGATCCGGAGACTTGTCGCTCCAAAGCCGCGCCATAGCATCGAGGTCTTTGCTTGCAAACGCTGCAAAGTAACTTTCGATTATTGTGCGCAGGGCGCCTTCATCACCTGGAGTCTGCGCTAGGGCGTAATTCAGTGGAGTGGAAGGCAAAGCGAGCCCAAGCACGAGCGCAACGCACAATACCCGCAAGATTCGTGGAATCATAATCGCCTGTCGTTTAGGCACGGATTAACTTGGAGAACTGTTAGCCGGCGATGTCGTAATTCGGACTGGTTGTCCTGACGGTTCGCAAGCGACATTCGGGCCGCCGGTTTAGTTACTTATTCTGACGATTGTTGCACCAATCCGTAAAGGCCAAAACTGAGCACCTGGTGTCTCAGTTAGCAATTCACCCTCCGCCCTCAATTTTTTTCGCGCCCAAAAAGAATATCGGCATTTCTCCAACATCATCTTCTCTCGGAAGACCCCGACCCGCCAATTTGTTCTAAACAACCGCTTTCCCCCAGGCGGCTTTATGAGAAAGAGGAGAAAGCGTGATGAGGGAAGAGAAATCGGAAGGACTAACCATACGCCATGCCGTGGTGCTGGCGACCTTTATTGCCGCGCTCTCGCTGATCCAGATTGGCTCAAGCGGCGCTTCAGCAAGCGGGACGCTAGAGAATAAATCGGATGCAGTGCAATGGTCAGGCACGATTGCTCGCAATGCCACACCAACGAGTGAAGTGCCCGAATGTGCCGCCACACCCTGCCATCGTTTCAACCTCCAAATCGATCTGCCCGGCGGCGTTTGGAACAACAAGCCAGGCGGCGTCGAAGTCGCAGTTCGTTGGAATATCGTCGACTTCGGCGACAATCTCCGACTCTACGTCTACAAGGAAGGCGCGCTGGTGGCCAAGTCCGACGGGATTATCGCATCGGCGCAGTCTGTACTGCTGCCGCAGGCCTTGAACGGTGACTACACCGTTTACCTCGCGTTCGATCAGGACTCCGCATCGGCGTCAATTGCATTTGAGGCAATGGCCGAAGTCGAGTACGTCCCCAACCCCCACCCACTGCGGCAATTGTTACCTGACCTGGTTGCTCGGCCGCAACGCAACGTGACATTTGATAGAACCACTTTCGACTTCTTCGAGCCTCCACCGGCTCCCGGCGAGAACTGTTTCCCCAGTGAGAAAGCAGAAGAGGGTGCACAGAACTGTTTGCGCTTTGATCAGGTCTTTGCCAACACCGGCGAAGGAAGGATGGAGATGCGCTTTGTCATCCCCCACGATCAGAATTCCGCAGAGCACAATATTTTCCAGCGAGTCTTTCACAGCGACGGAGGCTTTGACGAAAGGTTCGCGGGCCAATGGGAATTTCATCCTGCGCACCAGCACTATCACTTCCTCGGTTTTGGTTTGTCAAAACTCTGGCGCTCCGATTCTTACGGCCATCATCTGGACTCATTTGCTATTCGCAGCAGGCGCCATCAGTTGCGTGGGCAGCAACACCAACCACCGGCAGGCGATCCCATTCGCACCGGAAGGAAGGTGAGCTTCTGCATGGCCGATACCACAATTGATTCGTGGCTGGAGAAAGGCGACGGGCCTCGCACCTACATCGCTCCCGACTGTCTCTTCCCGGCTTTCAGCGATGCCGATAACGACTATCTGATTCAGGGAATCACACAGGGTTGGGCGGATACCTACGACTGGTATCTGCCGGATCAGTACATCGAGGTCACCGGCGTGCCAGACGGTTACTACCTCCTCGAAACAACTGTTGACCCTGATAACTCGCTGCTTGAAACGGACGAGACAAACAATTGCGGCTCGGTGTTGATTCGACTCTCACACATGGGAACCGCATCAGCGCACGCAGAGCTATTGGGCAATGGGCCACCTTGTCATGAATAGCTTCAGTGACGAAACCATAACAATTTCTTCGATTCAAGCAAAAGGAGCCGTAACCATGAACACTCGAAACAGACCGACCATCACCCTCGCCCTGGGCATCGTGGCCCTCGCGTTCATTGCTATTGCGCCTGCGCGCTCAACTCGCGCCGCGGGGAATCAAACGAACGGCGAGCCACGTCGGCAAGTCAACGCTACGCCGCCGGTGACACTCGGCGACGGCCAGACATTCCACGTCACCTATCTCAATGTGGGCAGCAACCCGTTCGAGATTGTCCCTTGCGTCTTCGACCGCGACGGCGCGCACCTCAAGACGGGCGACGCGCTCAGGCTCGCGCCCGGACAGATGCGCTCTTTCGACCTGAGCCGCGCCGAGGCCGGAAGACGTACCGAACCCAACGTTGCGGTGCGCGCTGGAGTGCATGTGGACGACCAGAACTTGAAGCATCTGTCCGTATCAGGCGAAGTCGTCGAGGACGCGACGGGCAGGAGCACGATCTTCATGCCGGGGCTGCGCGTCGGCTTTGACCCGCAGCCTGATCCGCCGGGCGCCTTAGCGACGAGTCTGCTGTCGCCGGTCGGTATCACCGTCGGGCAGACGCTCCGCATCACCTTTCTCAACACTGGCGATAACCCCTTCGCACTCGATCCCTGCGTCTTCGACGGCGACGGCGTGGACGTTAAAGAGGGCACGTCGCAGATGCTCGCGCCCGGACAGATGCGCTCGTTCGACGTGAGCCGGAGTGAAGTCGGCACGCCCACAGGTGTCCGCGTGCAGTTGCGCGCGGAGGTGCACGTTGCCATGCGGGACTTAAAGAACCTGGTGGTAACGGGCGAAGTGGTCGAGGACGGGACGGGAAAGAGCAGCCTCGTGGTACCCGGCATTCGCGTTGGTTTTGACCCGCAGCCGGACCCGCCGTCCGCGGACAGATGACATGTCTTAGTGGTTCAGGCGCGGCAGAGTCGCTCACAAGCCCCCGGCCCGGCAACCATTTGGAAAGCAGTTTCAGTCATGCAGCAAAAGATCGTTTGGTGCTCGCTCACCTTAGTTTCGAGGAGTGATGATGCGAAAACTAAGTTTGTTCTTACCAACCATGTTGCTCATCGCCTGCGGCAGCGTTCCCACGTTGGCCCAGTACAACACCGCCGGCACGCTGAACACATGGACCACGCGTCGAGTGTCGCGACTAAATCCACCCGACGGCCAATTTCGCATCTTGCGAGTTGCTAAGCACAACGGTTTTGACCGCGCGGTATTTGAATTTGCCGACGGCGTGTCCAGTTTTTCTGTGAGTTATCAGAAACCGCCAATCCTTGAAGAAGGGACGATGACACCGATTGAAATTAGCGGCAGTGCCGTGCTGGTGGTCTCGTTCCAGTTTTATTACGGCGAAACCGTAAGCATTTACCAGGGCTTTCCCAAAGGCCAGCTGGATCTGGCCGTCTTGAGGGAGATCAAGAACATCGATGCTTCTGAAGCGGTGATGTCATATGCGCTCGGAGTGCAAGGCCGTCACGCCTTCCGCGTAAGCACACTCGCAAATCCGGCACGGTTGGTGGTCGACATAAAACAGTAAGGCGTCTGTATGGTCCAAACGAAAAGCATCGTGATCGGTTGTATCGGCCTGGTTCTGCTGGCCGGCGCGTTGGTAGCGTGCGTAGTTGGCGGCATTTTCTTCCTGGGAGTGATGGGCGTTGCAGAAAAAGTCGAGCAGGAAGGCGTGGAGTTTGGCAAGAGCACAGATCAGCAGGGTTGTCAGGATGAAGCGCTACGACATCTGCGAGCGGCAATCAAGAGTCATAACACGCTAAAAGCCAATGAAGCTTCAGTGTTCATTGACGGCTGTTTTCAATCGTGCAAGCCCTCAGTCGGGTATTGCACGAATGCTCCGAAAGAAGACGCCTTCTTTCCGAAACTGGAATGGTCCAAATCACAGTGTGTGAAAGAAGGTTTCGGCGACGACGATGACTGCCCAAGTGTGTTCATAGCAGTTTCGAACGCGTGTCTTGGCAAGACACCGAGATTACAGAAGTAGACATTGGCCGATGACGGAGGCCGCATCAAGTTGCGTCAAACGCTGTGCTTCAACAGCTGACGGATTTCAAATCTCGACAGGAGAGTGAAGGACATGAAGAAATCAATTCGCGGCCTGGCCCGATGGATGTTGCTGATGATCTTGATCCCGGCGTTTTGGTTCTGCCTACCGGCAGCGCGCCGGCTGGTAGAAGTGCCGTCGCTGGCAGCGCCCTTGGCCTTCGTCGTTAACTCAAATAACGATTCAGACGATGGCGTGTGCAATGCCGCACACTGCAGCTTGCGCGAGGCGATAAAAGCCGCCAACGCAAACAGCGGGGCTGACACGATCAATTTCAATATTCCCGGCGCCGGAGTACACCGGATCTCGCCCGTTACTACCCTGCCCGATATCACAGATCAAGTAACGATCAATGGTTACTCACAGCCGGGGGCGAGCGCGAACAGCCTTGGCCCCGCAGACAACGCTGTCCTGCTCATCGAACTCAACGGGGCGGCTATACCGAATTGCTGCCAGCCTGGACTTAAGTTCGCCAATGGCAGTTCCGGCAGCGCTGTGAAGGGCCTGGTCATCAATGGCTTCAAAGGTAACGCGATCCTGATCGCCAGCGATAACGTCGTCGTCGAAGGCAACTTCCTCGGCACTAATCCGTCCGGCACAGCGGCTATCGGCAATCTTCTGGACGCTATTAATATTCAGCCCGGAGGCGCCAATAATCTCATCGGGGCGGACCTCGGGGGGGAGTTCGCGGCACGCAATGTTATCTCCGGCAACGCCGGCAGCGGCATGCAGATTGTCGGCTCATCCGGGAATACGGTGCAGGGCAACTTCATCGGTATCGCCGCGGACGGCAAGACGCCTCTGGGAAATGCCGGCGACGGCGTATTCCTCGGCAGCGGCAGTTCCGACAACCTCATCGGCGGATCAATTGTCTTACTCGACCAGGCAAACATCATTGCCTTCAACGGCGGGGATGGCGTGCTCCACAACCAAAGTGGCAACGGCAACGAGCTCATCTCCAACTCCATTCATGACAACGGTGGGCTCGGGATTAACATCCTGGGCGGCATGGAAAACCCCGCAGGTGTTTCGGTTAACGATACAGGCGATCACGACCACGGCCCCAACAACGTCCAGAATTTTCCGACCCTGGAGATCTCTCCCGCCCCTGGTGACAACGTGCATTTCCAAGTGGGGATTGATTCAGAGCCTAACACGACGTACGACGTTGAGATCTTTTCCAGTCCATCCTGCGATCCGTCGGGCTTTGGAGAAGGCGAAAGACATCAATACGGCACGATTATCACGACCGATCAGTCGGGAAAAGGCGTTGACGGGTTTGATTTCTCGATAAGCGCGCTTACCGGTTCCTATCTGACTGCGACGGCCAGAGATCTCGGCAGTGGGAATACTTCGGAGTTCTCTCCCTGTGTTCCCGCTGTTGCGAGAGTACTCGTAGTCAACTCGACAGCCGACACCGACGACGGAGCCTGCACGCCCTTCGCGAACGGATGTACCCTGCGCGAAGCGATTAACGCCGCTAACAACGACTCAGGAGTGAGCACGATCAGGTTCGGTATCGCTGGCACCGGTGTGAAAACTATTAATGTACTTTCGCCCCTTCCCTCAATAAACACGCCGGCAGTCGTCGATGGTTACACCCAGACGGGCAGCAGCGCGAACTCAGGAGCTCCCAATAGCGTCGCGACAATCCTGATTGAGTTGAATGGCGCCGGCGCCGGTGACACCGATGGCCTCGTGCTTTTTAGTAGAAGCAGTACCGTGCGCGGCCTAGCAATTAACCGCTTCCACCGTTTTGGGATCAACATCTCCAACAGCGACAACGTCATCGCTGGCAACTTCCTCGGCACCAATACGGGCGGGACGGCAGCCCTCGGAAACGGCGGTGGGATCTCAATCATTAGCGCGTCAGATAACCGCATCGGCGGACTCAACCCTGAAGACCTGAACGTCATCTCGGGCAACGGCGCTGGGGTCAGCGGCGATGGCATCCAGATCACCGGTAATCAGACGAAGGGAACGCTCGTACTTGGGAATTACATCGGAGTCGGAGCCAACGGCTCTCAACCCCTGGGCAATGCTCAGTTCGGGATCAATCTAGAAGGCGCGGCAGGTAGCATCATTGGCGGGGTAATCGAAGGCGCGGGCAATACCGTTTCGGCGAATGGAAACACGGGACTGCGTATCTCCGTCAGCAACAGCAACCAGGTTCTGGGTAATTTTATCGGCACCGGTCAGGGGGGCTTCGGGGCCCGTGGCAACCGCAATCAGGGCGTGCGCCTGGACAACGCTCACGACAACGTGATCGGAGGCTCGGGCCCGGGCGAGCCGAACGTTATCGCAGCCAATGCCGAGGCAGGCATACGCCTGACGACGTCCAACAACAATCGAATAGAGGGGAACTTTATAGGCACAAACTCTCTTGGATCCTTCAGCTTGGGCAATACCGACGCCGGGGTTTTTGTCGACTCCGGCACCGGCAACCGCATCACCGGCAATTCGATCGCAAACAACGGTGGCCTGGGAATCAATCTCAACGGTGGTGGCTTGCCGAATGATGGCGTAACTCCTAACGATTCGGGCGACCCGGACACAGGGCCAAACAACCTGCAAAACTTTCCGGTCCTGACTTCCGCGGTCCGCACAACCAACAACCTTGTGGCCGTTCAGGGAACGCTGAACTCTACGCCCAATACAACGTTTTCGATCGAGTTTTCTGCCGGCTCTTCATGTGACCCCACACTCAATGGCGAGGGAGAAAGATCCCTGGGCCATATCAACGTCACGACTGACGGCAGCGGCAATGCCACCATCGCCACGACCGCCAGCGCCGGCTTGATCTCTGACCAGTTTATGACCGCGACGGCGACCGATCCGGCGGGCAACACCTCTGAGTTCTCACTTTGCATACCGATATCGGCAACCGCCCCTTCGCCGACGCCGACTCCTGCGCCAACGCCTGCCGTCCTTCAATTCGGACAGGCCGTCTACAGCCTTACAGAAGACTGCACCGGAGCCGTCATCTCGGTATCGCGCACGGGTGACACTTCACAAGCCATCAGCGTTGATTACTCGACCCAACCCGGCACGGCCAGCGACCGATCCGACTTCGATACCTCCTCCGGTACGCTCCACTTCGGGCCCGGCGTTACCGCGCTTTCATTTGACGTTCTCGTTAGCGAGGACTCACTGACGGAGGGGACCGAGACAGCCACATTGGTCCTGAGTAACCCCAGCAGCGGCGCGGCTTTGGGCTCGCAGAGTTCGGCAACGCTCGAAATCCTCGACGATCCTTCGGAAACATCCTCGAACACTATTGACGACGCCGAACTATTCGTCTGTCAGCACTACCACGACTTTCTCAATCGCGAAGGTGACACCGGCGGCGAGAACTTTTGGACGAACCAGATTGAGAGCTGCGGCTCGAATGCGCAGTGTCGCGATATCAAGCGCATCAATGTTAGCGCCGCCTTCTTCCTCTCCACCGAGTTCCAGGAAACTGGCTTGTATGTAATCCGCGCGCAGCGTGTGGCCTTCGGTAAGAAGTCTGACACGTCTTCGTCCCGCATTACTTACTCGCAATTCGTCAGAGACGCACAGCAGGTGGCTGCGGGCGTGGTGGTAGGCCTGCCCTTCTGGCAGCAGAATTTGGAACAGAATAAACAGCTATATGCGGAGCACATTGTTACCAGCGCGCAGTTTGTCGCGTTGTACTCACCTGGGCTGACCGCCGCACAGTTCGTGGACGCGCTCTTTGCTGCAGCCGGCGTGGTGCCCAGCGATGCTAACCGGCAGAGCGCGATTACAGCCTTTGGCGCTGGCGGTGATGCCGGAAGGATCGCGGCATTCAGGTCGGTAGCGGATTCGGACTCCCTGCGTGCAGCCGAGTTCCGCACCGCGTTTGTGCTCATGGAGTACTTCGGCTACCTGAGAAGAAATCCGACCGACGCACCGGACACCAACGATAACGGCTATCAATTCTGGCTTCAGAAGCTCAACCAGTTCAACGGAAACTTCGTCGAGGCCGAAATGGTTAAGGCGTTCATCACCTCCGGTGAATACCGGCAGAGGTTCGGGCAACCATGATGACTTAACGCGGGCTGGCGGGCAGATAAGAAATCTGAAATGGAGAAAGAGTCATGAAGAAAAGAATGTACACGTTGTGCGCAGCGTTCTTGATAACCCTGGCGTTGGCTGGAACGACGCAGGCGCTGCCATCCCAAACCTTCGTTTCCAGCGCCGGGAATGATGCGAATGACTGCACCCAGTCGACGCCTTGTCGCACCTTCGCCGGCGCCGTGCCCAAGACCAGCGCCAAGGGGATCATCACTGCGCTCGATTCGAGTACTTATGGAATCGTCACCATTGACAGAGCCTTGACGATTCAGGCTGCGCCGGGTGTATCCGCCATCCTCGAAGGTGGCAGGACTGACGACGTGGTGACGATCAGCGCTGGAACATCGAGCGTTGTGGCGCTGCGTAACTTGCAGATCATGACGCGGTCCTTAGCAGCAAACAAAGGCGTGGTTGTCAATGCGGTCGGCACGCTGCATGTGGAGAATTGCCTCATCACCGGCTTTGGAGATGCCGGCATAGTAAGCCCCAACGGCTGCAACGAAACTGGTTGCGCTCAACTTTTCGTGCTGGACTCCATTTTCAGAGACAACGTCGCGGGCGTGACGTTGGGAAGCGTGAATGCGTTGCTTGACCATTGCCGGTTCGAGCATAACCACACCGGCATCAGGGTTGTAGCCCAAGCCGACGTGACTGTTCGCGATTGCGTACTGGCCGGCAACTCAGATGTCGGGCTGAAAGCGGAAATACTAGGCGGCGCGACGATGGAGAACTGTGTGGTGTCGAAGAATGGAACGGGGATTCAAGGAGACTCGGTTAACGTAAACGGTCAAGTTGTCTCTTTCTCATCCGTTTCTGTTTCCTCGACCATGATTGTCTCAAACGAGACCGGACTTGCTTCGTTTGGAGGTCACCTCGTCTCTTTCGGAAACAACCGACTGACACACAACGGGACGAACGGCGTGTTTACCGACACGATCCTGCAGCAGTGATTGAGCTGCGGGGTGTTAATGCTCGTCATTCATAGCTATGCAGATAGTGGGGTAAGCAATGAAAAAGGTATCGCTCGCAGCGTTCACTTCTGATTTTCTCAGGCCTTTGGCTTGTTTCGTCCTCTTGGGATTGGTGGTCCTCTTAACGGTAAGTTCCTGGCATGACACCGGTAAATATCCGAGCGACCCAAAGCCGTCCAATCAGGCGACTTCTGTCCCGATGCCAAATCTCACCGGTGATCAGGCCAAAGGTCATCGCAACGAGCAAGGCATGGCGCGATCGCTCAGCGAAGCCATCCAGGCAGCGCGTTACAGCGTTAACTGGGTGAAGCAGGCTCCAATTCCAAACCAAGCCGGTGCATTTCAAGCACACAATCCCGGGCAAGGTTATTCAACTTACTTCGCAGAAGACGAAGTCCACCTGATCCACCGCAGCGGTGATGAAAAGTGGCACGTCATGCTGAAGCTAACGGGCTTTGGCGACAGCAACCGGATCGAACCAATCACAAAAGGCGAAATCAAGACAGAAAACAACCGGGTCGAGATAAGAAAATCCGCCATCCGCAATTCGAAATTCGAAATTCTTGAGTGGTACGAGAACAAACCGGAAGGACTCGAACAGGGCTTCAATATCAATACGTCACCTCCCTTGAACCCGCGCTCACCGAATTCACCACTTCGTCTGACGTTGCAAATCGAAAGCGAGTTGCAGCCACGGCTCGAGAGCGACGGCCAGGCGTTGTCGTTCGTCAAAGAAACGCACGGCGCCAGTGTGTTGAATTATGGAAATCTCAAAGCCATAGACGCAAAGGGAAAAGAGTTGGTTTCGCGTATGGAACTTCGAGGCGATGAGTTGTCCCTGGTCGTTGATGACAATGACGCAGTTTATCCACTGACCATTGATCCGTTATTTACTCAAAAGAAAAACCTCACGGCGTCTGATCCAACTGACAGTGCTGATTTTGGAGTGGCCGTCGCCATCGACGGCGACACAGTGGTGGCAGGCGCTTCTGGTGGACTGGCCTCGCAGCAAGGTTCCGCCTACATCTTCGAGCGCAACCAGGGTGGTGCGGATAACTGGGCCCAGGTCAAAGAACTGAGCTTGCCGGCTGGAGTGTTTGGAGACTCTTTCGGTTGGTCAGTCGCCATCAGTGGTGACCTGGTGCTAATCGGGGCGATTAGCAGACAAGTCGGCAATCACGTGCGGCAAGGCGCCGCGTACATTTATGACCGCAACGCCGGTGGCGCAAATAACTGGGGATTGGTAAAGGAAATTACGGCAAGCGATGGCGAGACCTATGACAACTTCGGCTACTCAGTAGGCCTCAGCGGTGACACTGCAATTATCGGAATGGCTAATCACCAGAACCAGGGTGATCCGATTAATTCCAGCGCCGCTTATGTCCTCGAGCGTAATCAGGGCGGTGCGAACAACTGGGGCGAGGTCAGGATAATAACGAGGACCGACAACCAGGACGATTGGGGAGGATTCGCAGTTGCCATCAGCGGAGACACGGCGATTATTGGAGCGCCCAAGCATGTCAATTTCACGACTAGCACCATCGGCAGCGCATACGTCATTGAACGCGACGCTGGTGGTCCAAACAACTGGGGTATCGTCAAGAAGCTAAACAGTGGTCTGTTTTTCGTGAACAGCTTATTTGGTGTCGCCGTTGCTATTGATGGTGACAAGCTAATCGTCGGCGCCGGTCAGGAAAATATTCCCGGAGAGAATGCTGAAAACGCTGCTTACGTTTTTGACCGGAATAGCGGCGGCTCGAACAATTGGGGGCAGGTCCGGAAAGTTGTTGCAGCCGACGACGTGTCCGGGAATGCCTTCGGTCTAAGCCTCTCAATCAGCGACGACACGGCTGTTATTGGCGCGCGGGGCACACCTAATGGTTCGGCGGTGCAGCAAGGTGCTGCATATGTCTTCAAACAAAACTCTGGAGGCGCGGACAATTGGGGCCTGGTAAAGAAAATCACGGCCGCAGACGGAGCAGCAGGTGACCTCTTTGGCTGGTCAGTTTCTTTGGATGGCAAGACGTTGGTTCTCGGCGCGCCGCTCGACAATAGTGCGAACCTGGATCAAGGCTCGGCTTACATCTTCAAGACCGAGAACGATGCCTGGGTTGAAGACGCCAAGCCGCTTCCCACCGGCTGCTCAGTAGATGACGCCTTCGGCTACTCAGTCTCAATCAGCGGCGACACGGCGGTGGTCGGCACACTTGCCGCTGATGTCGGAGCGAACGCAAATCAGGGCACGGTTTATATTTTCGAACGCAATCAAGGCGGACCCGATACCTGGGGGCTGGTGAAAACTATCACCTCCTCTGATGGCGCCGCTGACGATCGCTTCGGCACTTCGGTCAGTGTCAGCGCCAACTCAGTAATTGTCGGCGCTTACAGGCACGCGTTTGGTGCAAATCAGGCCCAGGGCGCGGCCTACATCTTCGATCGCAATCAAGGCGGAACAAACAACTGGGGCGAAGTGAAGAAACTGCTGGCGAGCGATGGTACGGCCTTCGACAGCTTTGGCTTGTCAGTATCGATCAGTAACGATACGGCACTGGTAGGTTCCTACTTTCATAAAGTTGGCGCAAACGGCCTGCAAGGAGCTGCCTACGTTTTCGAACGTAACGCGGGCGGGTCGAATAACTGGGGTGAGAGCAAAATACTGACGGCGAGCGATGGCGCGGTGGCCGATGAATTCGGTTGGTCGGTAGCTATCAGCAATGATACGGCGGTGGTGGGGGCGATTAACGCAAAGGTTGGGGCGAACTTTCAACAGGGCAAAGCGCACGTCTTCGAGCGCAATCGCGGTGGCGCGAACAACTGGGGCGAGGCGAAACGTCTGGTGGCATCGGATGGTGCGGCTGTTGATGACTTTGGAATCAGAGTCGCTATCAGTGGTAACACCGTGGTCGTCGGCGCCTTTTTCCATGATGTGAGTGGAAAAGAGAATCAGGGCTCGGCGTATGTTTATGAGCGCGATCAGGGCGGCGCCAGTAATTGGGGCGAAACCAAACATCTCATATCGGCCGACGGTGCTGCGGGTGACGGCTTCGGGTTTGCTGTGGGAATTAGCGGCGACGCGATAGTCGTCGGCGCAAACGCGCATGGTGTCGGCGCTAACCTTAGTCAGGGTTCAGCGTACGTCTTTGGACGCAATGCTGGTGGCGCCAACAATTGGGGACTGACACAGCAACTCACTGCTTCGGATGGCTCAGCCTATGATGGATTCAGCGTCCCCGCTATCGATGGTGACAAGATAGTGGTGGGCGCCTTCCATGATGATGTTAACGGAACTTTTAATCTCGGCTCCGCATACGTCTTCGTGAACCAGGCGACCGTGTGGACCCAGCAAGCTCACCTGCTGCCGACGCTTCCTTCAAACTGCGGGACGAGTGATGCCTATGGATGGAGCGTTGCAATCAACGGTGACACCGTCGTTATCGGGGCCTGGGCTGATGACGTTGGCGCCAACCAGGACCAGGGCTCGGCTTATGTTCTCGATCGCAACCAGGGCGGCCCGAATCATTGGGGAGTAGTCAAGTTGCTCGTCGCCTCGGATGGCGCTAGCTACACAGAGGACAATGGACTTGTCTATGGTGACGGATTTGGTATTTCGGTCGCTGTTGAGGGCGATACGATAGTCGTCGGCGCCTTTCAAGCGAAGGTCGAAACGAAGAGGCTACAAGGCGCGGCTTACGTTTTTGAACGGAACAACGGTGGTTCAAACAACTGGGGCGAAGTCAAAAAGCTGACGGCATCGGACGGCATCGCTTCCTCGCGTTTTGGCGGCGTAGTATCGATTGACAACAACACGATAATCATCGGCTCCGTCAACTTCTTTGACGCCAACGCGCAAGGTTCTGCCTACCTCTTCGAACGAAACCTGGGCGGACCCGACAACTGGGGTGAGGTCAGGAAGTTGACTGCATCTGATGGCGCCGCGGGGGACGTGTTTGGGGGCGCAGTTTCGATCAGCGGCGACAGCGCGATTGTTGGCGCTTACGCTCACGATGGCCCGAACCCCGACCAGGGCGCCGCTTACATCTTCGAGCGCAGCGCAGGTGGACAGAATGGTTGGGGCGAGGTCAAAAAACTGACAGCTTCCGATGGGGAGCTCAATGATTACTTTGGCCATAGAGTGGCGATCAGCGGCGACCACCTAATTGTCGGCGCCTTTAGCAACAATATTGGAGTGAACGCCGAGCAGGGCGCAGCCTATATCTTCGAGCGTAACGCAGGCGGAGCTAACAACTGGGGTGAAGTCAAGAGACTAATCGCAAGTGATGGCGAGGCTGACGATGAATTGGGTATTTCAGTCGGCATCAGCGGCGACACCGCACTCGTTGGCGCTTATCTGGATGACGTGGGACAAAATGTCAATCAGGGCTCGGCCTACATCTTCGAGCAGAACAAAGGTGGGCCGGATAATTGGGGTCAGGTCCAAAGAGTGATCGCAGCGGAAGGGTCAGCGAACGATGGGTTTGGTTACGCAGTTGCCATCAGCGGCGACGACCTCATAATTGGCGCAAACATTACGCAGCTTCCTGCGCCGCCCGGCAGCAATAGTCTACGCACTCCCTCAGGAGTCGCAGCCGCGGAAGGCGCGGCCTACATTTTTCGCGGCGTTGGTTCAGCGCCCACCGCGGCTAACGGCACCGTGAGCGGACACATCGCTAGCGTCAGTGGCAATCCACTGGCAGGCGTGTCGGTGCGGCTGAGCGGAACACAAAATCGGCTTACCGTGACCGATGTCCAGGGTAACTATCGCTTCAATGACGTAGAGGCGAACGGTTTCTACACGGTCACACCTTCACTCCCGAACCTCACCTTTTCTCCACCGGAACGTTCATTCAGTCAGCTGGGAGAACATACTGAAGCCGGCTTCACCGCTTCCTCGAACGGTAGTGTGTTGAATCCTCTCGATGCGACGGGATACTTCGTCCGCCGGCAATACGTCGATTTCCTGAATCGCGAACCGGATGAATCAGGTCTGAATTTCTGGATAGACAATATCGAACGTTGCGGTTCGGATCAGAACTGCCGTGAGGTACAGCGTATCAACACCTCGGCTGCGTTCTTCCTCTCTATCGAATTTCAGCAGACCGGTTATTTGGTTTACCGAACTTACCAGGCGGCGTATGGAGACATACCAAACGCACCGGTGCCAATCAGGTTCAGTGAATTCCAACCGGACACTCAGGAGATTGGCAGGAACCTAATCGTCAACCAGCCTGGTTGGCAGCAGCAGTTGGAGAGTAACAAGCAGGCTTACATGGCCGCGTTTGTGCAGCGCTCGAGGTTCATTGCGGCTTACCCAGCGACGCTCAGCGCGGAGGAATTTGTTGATCGGCTATTTGCAAACGCTGGGGTGACACCGTCCTTAAGCGAACGCGCTGAAGTCATCAACGAATTTGGCTCAGCAACCTCGTCGGCGGATATTGCAGCCCGCGGGCGAGCGTTGCGACTCGTGGCGGAAAATGCGGTGTTACAACGGCAGGAGTTTGAATCCGCGTTTGTGTTGATGCAGTACTTCGGGTACTTGCAAAGAGATCCAGACAGTGGGCCAGACGCAGATTTCTCTGGCTACAACTTCTGGCTGACCAAGCTCCGCTCTTTCAATGGCGACTACAAGAGCGCCGAGATGGTGAAGGCGTTTCTCTCCTCGGGAGAGTACCGCCGGCGGTTTGGTCCGTAAGAAATAACGCTGAAAGCGTTCGCCAATTCCAGCCCAGGGTTGCGCTTTGGCAACCCTGGGAAAGCGGATCCCATTTCTCAAAAGCGCAACTCTGAAGGAGTTGCGCTAGCGTTTGCGAAGCGCAAAGCCGCAACCCCTTCAGGGTTGCGAACAATCTCTCCTGTTCTGAACCCAGGGTTTCGAAGCAAACCCTGGGCTGACATTAGCCAACGCTTTCAGCGTTAGTAGATTCTTGCGCACAGCGATGAATTTTCGACTTTCTCGTGCAAAGCCCTGCTGAATGCTTTACCACTCGGTTCTGCGTTTGCTTACTTGGAGCTGACCACTGCGCTCCGCTGTCGACCGGAAATGGACGTTCCCTTGAGATGTGCTACTCTAAAACAACAAAACTAGATAATTTCAGGGAGGATCTCATGGCAGACGAGAAAGTAACTTGTAAGAACCCGGTTTGTAGTTGTTCGCCGCAGCCGGGCGGAAAATACTGCAGCGCCTCATGCGAGGGCGCCGGCAAAACAATTGAGCTTGATTGCGATTGTGGACACCCGGAATGTAGTGGGAATTTCTAAACGGTTGTCGGCATTCTTTAGATCGGAAGAGAGGCGCTCATGGCGCCTCTTTTTATTGCCGATCGGCCGCACGGCTTGGTGCCGTAATCAGTTTCTTGAGCGTTGGATTGGGCTCATGCGCTGCATGCGCAAGCGCGATCCTCCGGCCAGCCGGCCCACCTTCCATGAGCAGGGCTGAAACTGCGTCAAACCTTACTAACTGCGATTCCTCGCTCAGCAGGTTTTTCAAGATCCCGAAGCTGTTGCCTTTCCACCTGTACACGGCGATGTAGGCTGCGAGTCCTCGCTTGCGCGGATCATCATCTTTCAAGAGCGCCTTCAGTTGCGCGTCGAAAGACTTATCAACCTTCGTCTTCAATATCTGGGTCGCTTCCCAACGCAAACCCGCGCTGGGGTGTCCCATTAGCTGAACCACCGGCGCCTGGTAAGCAGGTAGCCAATTCTCTGACATCTGGTCCAGTGCAGAGCTGACTACGCGCGGATCTAAATCAGCCAGCATGTCTATTAACGAAACCCCGGCCCTGGTTTGCTCTGCAAACTTTTCCGAAGCCAGCTGGCCAACAATTCTTCGAATTCGCGATTCCACATACTCAGTTTCGTAGGCATCAGGATTCAAGAAGTATGCGTTCAGGTAATACTCCAGCGCGCGACGGTTATCTGGTTTTGCCTTGAAGAAAAATCTGCCTACCCACGTTTGTACCAACTCAGACTTAGGAGACAGTTCGGCAGCTTTAACAAATGCTTCCTCCGCTTTTTGATGATCCTCACTCTGGTAAACTATCCCCATATCAAACAGTAGCTGTCCGTCAGTTGGAAACAGCTTGAGCGCCTCGGTGAGGATAAGTTTCGCTTCAAGACGGTTCGTCTGGATAAGCGGCTCTGCTCTCAGCGCGTAACTTTCAGGAGTGTTGGGAAACTTCCGCTCGTAGTCCTTGTACACCTGATCGGCTTCCTGGCGCTTGCCTTCCCGCTCCAGCACCATCCCCAGCCCGCTCGTAAATCTGTACTCCGCCGGATTCTTTTTGATCCCAGCCAACAGATATCGCTTTGCGTTGAACCAGTCGTCGCGCGAAATATAGATGTCTGCCAAACCGTGAATGGTTTCAGTCGAGTTAGGATTGCGAGCGTACTCGGCCAACAGACGTGCTTCCGCCTCCTTTCTGTTGTCGAAGCCATCAAAAGCGCGATAAAAGGCTGGCTGAAATATTTTTTCTTCAAAGCGGCCTCGCCGCGCAGCTTCGGTAATGAAAAAGGCTTCGATTCGATCGCCGTGGTCGAAATAGTATTTGGCGAGAGCCATGTGTGGTTCCGGCTCAAGATAGCGCATGGCGTAGGCCCGTAGCAGCTCAGCCAGATTCGTACTCTGTGCTCGGACCTCAGGTTTGTGCCAACTCAATAGCAGCAGCCCGGCCAGGATTAACCGGCAACATATACTGCGAGGATGAAACTTCTGGCTGGCACCTGGAATTGTCATGTGACCGTCTCGGCGAAGCCTAGGCTGCATTCGCGATCTGCAAAAACTGCGCGGCAAGTCGTGGCCCCGTTCCCGCGTCCTCGTGCTTGAAAAACAGAAACGTCTCTTTCCAATTCTGATCGCGAATGCGCGCGGCCCACTCTCCGAGGTTTTCTTCGGAGTAGTTAACCCGTCGCAAGCGCAAATATCCCCAGTCCGCGGTTTTGTCGATGTGAGTGGTTGGCAGATCGTCAGTATCAGAAACAACCAGCGGGCGGTTCTGGCTGCGCAATAGATCCAGCACGTCGTCATCAAACCAGGTGGGATGACGAAACTCGAAAGCTGCAGGCATCGTCGCCGGCAAGAGCTGCAGAAACGTTTCCAGTCGCGGCAGATCCTTTTTCATATTGGGCGGCAGCTGAAAGAGTACAACTCCCAATTGCTCCGCGAGCACCGCTGCCGTCTCCAGAAAGTATTTGGTCTCTTCGTCAGTCTCCTTCAACCTCTTGAAATGTGTGATGCGTTGTGAAGCTTTGAGCGAGAAGCGGAACGAGCCGGGCACCTGCGCTTTCCAGTTTTCGATCATGCTCTGCTGCGGCATGCGGTAGAAGGTGGCGTTGATCTCAACCGTGCTCAGCCGCTCCGAGTAGTAGCGAAGCATGTCCTTAGCCGGAATCTTTTCCGGGTAGAAGTTTCCCTTCCACTCCTTGTAGCTGTAGCCGCTGGTGCCGACGTAGAGAGTCATTGATGTGTTGCTATCTACAGGATCAAGGTTCAACGCGGCCACCACAAAATCAGAACTGGGAGCGCAGCGACCAGCCAAAAGCGCAAATGACGAAGAACTGCAGCCCAACCCTCTCAAACCCGACCTGTTGAAGTGAATCCTTTGGCTGGTCGCTATCGCTCCCAGTTCTGATTTTGTCCGACCATTGTTCAGAGTTCATGCTCAGTTAAGTCTACATTCCAATGATCCGCCGGCCATCTAATTCAATTGGAGTACCCACCTTGATGAGCTAAGCGTGTTGTTACCCAAGTTAGGACACCACTGTCTGCAAGGGTATTGTTGTCGCGTTAAAGATTCTATGGTAAACACAGGCACGAGCTACACGCTTCTGCCGAAAGATTCTAGCCCACATATGTCATCAACCACCACAAACATCGAATCGCTGCAAACCGAGGATCGGGTCTTTCCGCCACCGCCTGCTTTTTCCGAGCAAGGCCACATCAAATCAATCGAGCAACTCGACAAACTGCGCGCGGAGGCGAGCGATAACCCGGAAGCATTCTGGGCACGGATGGCGGAAGAGCTTCATTGGTTCAAGAAGTGGGATACGGTTTTGAACTGGCAGCCACCCCACGCCGAGTGGTTTGTCGGCGGCACGCTGAACATTTCTTACAACTGTCTCGACCGGCATCTGGAAACCTGGCGGCGCAACAAAGCAGCCCTGATCTGGGAAGGCGAACCCGGCGACCAGCGCTCGCTCACCTATCAGCAACTCCATTCCGAAGTCTGCAAATTCGCCAACGTCTTGAAGCGCAGCGGCGTCGAGAAAGGCGATCGGGTGGCGCTCTATATGCCGTTGATTCCCGAACTCGCGATCTCGATGCTGGCATGCGCACGCATCGGCGCGACCCATTCGGTGATCTTCGGCGGGTTCTCCAGCACTGCGCTGGTCGATCGCATCAACGATGCGAGTTGCAAAGTTGTAGTCACCGCTGATGGCGGCTGGCGACGTGGCAGTGAAGTGAAACTCAAAGCTGCGGTCGACGTCGCCTTAAAGGACACTCCTTCAGTTGAAGCCTGCATAGTCGTCCGCCGGACGGGTGTGCCGATTCATATGGAGGCAGGCCGCGATCACTGGTGGCACGAACTGATGACGATCGCGAACGCTGAATGCCCCGCCGTGGAGTTGGACAGCGAACATCCGCTTTACATTCTCTACACGTCAGGGACGACTGGTAAACCAAAGGGTATCCTGCACACCACAGCAGGCTATCTGCTGCAGGCACACCTCACCACGAAATGGATCTTCGATATCAAGGATGAAGATCTCTACTGGTGCACCGCTGATATTGGCTGGGTAACAGGCCATAGTTATGTCGTTTACGGTCCACTTTCAAATGGCGCGACTGTCTTGATGTATGAAGGCGCGCCAAACCATCCCGAACCGGATCGTTTCTGGGACATCATCGAACGCCACCGCGTCAACATCTTCTACACCGCGCCTACAGCCATTCGCGCGTTTATCAAGTGGGGCGAGCAGTGGGCACTCAAGCACGATCTCTCAAGCCTGCGTTTGCTCGGCACGGTAGGCGAACCCATAAATCCGGAAGCGTGGATGTGGTATCACAAAACCATCGGCAAGGAAGCTTGTCCGATCGTCGATACCTGGTGGCAAACCGAAACCGGGGCCATCATGATCTCACCCATTCCCGGCGCGACGCCGACCAAGCCGGGCTCAGCGACTAAGCCATTCCCAGGCATTGAAGCCGACGTAATGACCCGCGACGGCAAACCGGTCGGTGCTAACGAGGGTGGTTACCTCGTGATCAAACGGCCATGGCCGGCCATGCTGCGGACGATTTGGGGCGATGACGAACGTTATCGTGAACAGTATTGGTCGCAGATCGAAAATATTTACTTTGCCGGCGACGGCGCACGGCGGGACAAGGACGGCTATTTTTGGATCATGGGCCGAATCGACGACGTCATTAACGTCAGCGGTCACAGGCTCGGGACGGCGGAAGTCGAAAGCGCGCTGGTATCGCACGAGGCCGTCGCCGAGGCCGCAGTGGTTGCGCGGCCGGATGAGTTGAAAGGATCCGCAATAGTCGCGTTTGTGACGCTGGAGGGTACGCACCTGCCCTCGCCGGAATTGAATGCGGAATTGCGCGCTCATGTGACCAAAGAGATTGGAGCGCTGGCGCGGCCGGACGAAATACGATTCAGCGATATGCTGCCCAAGACACGATCTGGAAAGATAATGCGCCGCCTGTTGCGGGAGATTGCCACCAGCGGAACTGTGGCCGGAGATGTCACGACGCTCGAAGATTTTTCCGTTTTGGAAAAGCTGAGAACTGAAGAAGAATAGTTTCAAGTTCCGAGTTTCAAGTTTCAAGTTCGGAGTTACGCGTTTCCGGTTCATCCGCGACTCTGAAAGCTCATCAGCTCGGAACTCCTAACTTGGAACTTGAAACTTGGAACTTGAAACTGGTTTACGTATCCCAAACGTTATAGACTAGGGCCCCTCTTGCCCGACAAGGAGTTTGCAATATGGCCCGCCACATGGAAATTGAAGTTCGGTCAGGTCCGCGCTATTTAGCTGCATTCGAAGTGCGAGCTGAGTGGGATGAACCGGGCGGCGCTCACATCCTATCTGAAGGCATCACCGAAAACGTAGGCCCCGAAGGTACGCTGGTTCACTTACCAAAGAGGTTGCCTGAAGTTGGTAGTAGGGTGCGGCTCGAGGTGCATGGCGAGGATGGAAACACCCTGCAGGTAGTCGCGGAGGTATTGCGAATAGAGCGCAATCCTGGTCACCCACTCGCGGCGTTACAACTCCTGGGCGAAACGGATGAATGGAAGGGTTTGATTTGGGAACCGGCCGCTCCCCGCGTCGCGCCGCCACCAAGGCCCTCGACCGAAGAAGACGATGAAGACGACGAAGAGGAATTTGAGCTGTCAAACTGAAAGGAGCTTGTGATGACCCCTGACATCACCTTGCCCGATCATGAGCGACGCAAGTTTCCCCGGTACTACGTCAATGCACGACTTACGCTGGCTATCGAAGATGAAAGTTTGCGAGAGTCAATCGGACTAGGTGAGCCATCCGACATTAGCCTCGGCGGCCTGCGGGTCGTTAACCTGCCGGCGTGTCCAAACGTAAGAGTTGGAGACCGGCTGGGACTACTCCTGATAGACCGGGAAGATGCTTTGACGCTGCAAGGCGAGGTTGTTCACCATGCCACGCCGGATACCTTTGGCGTTGAATTTCGCAGCATCACCGATGCGGACCAAATAGCTGTCGGGAGCATCATTCGCAGACTCTATAATTAGCTCCAGCCAATAAATAGTGTCCAAACAAGAGACTAAAGAAATCGCTGACACGGCATCGAAGGCCGCTGTAGAAGCGTCCTGGTTCCAGACGCGTCTGGTTCTGCGTGTCATCGTTATTGCGCTGCTTACCTACTATCTTTTTGAGACGGCGCGCTGGGTAATGGTAAAGCTGACCGGCGTTATCCTGCTCTTGATCCTGGCGATATTCTTCGCCTATCTGGTTGCTCCTTTGGTCGAGTTTCTCTGCCGGCCCATTCATATTTCCGGTCGCAAGTTCGCCATTCCTCGCCCCCTGGCAATCCTGCTTTCTTACTTGGTCATCGTCGCCGTAGTTGTCCTGGGTATCTACCTGCTGGCGCCGCGACTGGGCAGCCAGTTCCCGGAATTCGCCGCCCAGGCGCGCGCTTATTGGATCTCTGTGGGTGTGAAAACGCAGGGTTGGGTGGAATACTTTCGCTCCCACCAAATGCCCGACCGAGTAATCGACGCTATTAACGACGCCATTCCGAAACTGATCGAAACAGTTAGTCAAACGGCCAGTCAGGTACTCTTAAGCATGGGCGGCTGGATCGCGTACATTCCCTGGCTGGTCCTGATTCCGGTGCTGAGTTTCTTTCTGCTGAAAGATGTGGAGACATTTCGCCGCTCGGCCCTGCAAATGCTGCCGCGTGGACGCTGGCGCTGGCGCGGAGACGAATTTTTTCAGGACATCAACAGCACCCTGGCCTCCTATATTCGCGCGCAACTGATGGCCTGCCTTTTTGTCGGCCTGGTTTGCACGATTGGTTTTACCGTGTTGCGTGTTCCCAATCCGCTTGCGTTGGGAGTTATTGCCGGAGTCTTTGAGTTCGTTCCTCTCGTTGGACCGCTGCTGGTCGCAGTGGTGGCAGCGGCGGCGGCTGTCCTTCACGGCGGCGGCTTTCTGGCTTTCCTTGTGGGGGCGTTCCTGCTCGTACTACGCATCGTCGAGGACTACATCGTCTATCCGCGTTTGATCGGACAAGGAATACATCTGCATCCCCTCGCCGTGATCGTAGCCATACTCGCCGGCGCTGAGTTGGCGGGCGTGGCGGGAATCTTTCTAGCGATTCCAGTAGTGGCGATCCTGACAGTAAGTTATCGCCATTGGCTCGAGCATCGAGGCAGTGAAGGTCTCGCGGATCTCCTGGAAGCAACACCACCGGCAGCTATAGCAACAAAAGATCCTCCCAGGAATAAAGATCGCGAGATGGCTCATCCCGGTGTCGATACCACTCCGGAAGAAATGGCCCGGGAACGACCCGATCTCACAACTGGCGAACTGAAGATGCCGGTAGAGGACTGACCAGAATCGGGTGACGCGGAGCCCCCTAAAGGTTAAGAGTGTGCCTCAGGGCCGCTTCAACCCTAGCCATATCGATTGGCCCACCGAGACCTCGGTCAATTTCATTCTCGCGAATTGTAGCGAGATTGTCTGTCATCACTACAGAATCCGTAAGAACGTGCGCACGAGGTCCCTCGTGAGAGTTGAGTAGCAACGTTACTCGACTTGGATGTGCAGCACGAGTCATGTTGCTTGTGATCATCGCAACTATGATTTGCCTAAGGCCTGGTTGTCTGCTTGAACTACTAGTGCAGGGAGGCGTTTAGCGGTTCGTAGGTTTGAATCAGGAAAAAGCACAAGCACGACTTCGCCGCGCTTATAAGGCATCGTACACTTCCATTTCCGGTGAGTCCCAGTCTTCTGCGAAAGCACCGAGGCGTCCGCGGAGATTGGCTGCTTGACCTTCGTCTATGCCCCGCTCAGACAAGTTAACCGACCCTTCGGTCAGAAACGTTACAATCACACGAACTCCATCAATGGCAGTTGGAGTTTCGAGGAGCTCCACTTTGCCATTACGATAGATGCCTTCGACTGTTTTAGGCTCGGTCGACATTGGCCCTTTTTATACCTCCCAAGACCTTACAAAGCAAACCTTAATAAATCGGCTCGCTCAGAAGCGACTGCAAGAATCTTGTTAGTCTCATGCCTCACGCCAACATTGCCCGTTGTTCCATCAACTCAATGAAACGTGTGAAGTGATGCGCGGCATCGTGGGGGCCGGGTGCGGCCTCAGGATGGTATTGAACTGAGATTATCGGCAGCGTTTTGTGACGCATACCTTCAACGCAGCGGTCATTGAGATTCAAGTGCGTTATCTCAACATCAACTGGAAGACTTTCTGCCTTGACGGCAAAACCATGATTGTGTGAGGTGATCTCCACCCCGCCTTCCTGCATATCCTTCACCGGTTGGTTTCCACCACGATGTCCGAAGACGAGTTTGAAAGTTGTGCCGCCAAAGGCCCGGCCCAGCAATTGGTGTCCAAAACAAATTCCGAAAGTGGGCAGCCTTGAACCAACCAGTTCCTTGATCTGTTCGACCTCCCTGTTCATCGACGCCGGGTCCCCCGGACCATTGGAAAGAAAAACTCCGTCGGGCTGCATTGCAATCACTTCTGCAGCCGCGGTGGAAGCGGGCACAACCGTTATTCGGCAACCGAGGCGGGACAACTCGCGCAGCGAGTTTCGCTTCACGCCAAAGTCGTAACACACCACATGAAACCGCTCATCGCTTTCCGGCGCGACTTCATAAGGTTCTTTCGTCGTGACGACACTGGCCAGTTCACGATTCTCCATCGAGGGCGACTGGCGTGCCTTATTGATCACGCTCTCCTCATTCAGGTCGATGGTGGAAATGCAGGCGCGCATGGCGCCCTTGTCGCGAATGTGCCGCACCAGCGCGCGCGTGTCGACGCCTTCAATCGCCACGATATTCCAGCGCTTCAGGTAAGCGTCGAGTGTCTCCTGGGCGCGCCAGCTGGAAGCTATGCGGCTCGCCTCGCGTACCACAAAACCTTCAACCCAGGGCCGCGAAGATTCTTCATCTTCATTGTTGACACCATAGTTGCCGATCAGCGGATAGGTCATGCAAACGATCTGTCCGGCGTAGGAAGGATCGGTAAGGACTTCCTGGTAACCCGTCATCGATGTATTGAAGACCATTTCGCCCGCACTCTCACCTTCCGCAGCCCACGAGCGACCGCGGAAGACGCGGCCGTCTTCCAAGGCAAGTAATCCAGGTTTCTGGTTGCGCATAATTCGAGTAGTCAGTAGACAGTAGACAGTAGACAGTAGTCAAACAAAGGTCGCCGTTCTAATGGAGCGAGAGTAGCTTTCCAGCATTTTGCTTATTTCTTCCAGTGCAATGATGAGAGCACTAGAATCTCCGTAGGGCAGATCTCTAGCAAGAATCAAATAGTATCGACACTCCTCCAGTGAGCCTTGCGCGATGTTATAGAAGCGAACCTTGTCGGCGAGGCCTCGCTTCTTGAAGCCTTCAGCGAAGTTCGCGGGAACCGATACGGCAGCACGCCTCAACTGAGAAGTCAGCCCAAACAGCTCATGTTTAGGAAACGCTTCAGTGAACTTGTAAATTTCCAACACCCAGGAATGGGCCTTCCGCCAAACTTCCACGTCCTCAAATGTTCTCGACTTCATAGCTCAATGGAACCGGAGTTAACTGGAAGCGGAGTCCGAGGGCGATAGACCAACCGAATTTTAGCGGGATTGAAGGGTGACCAACGACTGTCTACCGACTACTGTCTACTGACTACTTTTTATAAACTGCTGCGCCTCATTCAGCCAACGCTTATCTGCGCGATACTTGTAAGCCGGAGCGGTCTTGACGGCTTCTATGCAGGCTTGCATCGAGCTGGCGGCCTCGCGTCGATGCCCCAATCCGGCATGCGCGCGACCCATCAGATACAACGCCTCCGGATCGGAAGGTCGTTGCTGGAGGAACCGTTCGAGGGCATCGCGGGCGTCATCAAACTGGCCCGCCGCAAGATAAGTCGCGCCTACTTCGCGCCAGATTTCGTGCTGGCTGTGTCCCTGATCGCGCGCAACCACTTGTTCAAAGTTCTTAACCGCATCGGCGAATCGCGCTTGCTGCAGGGCGATGCGCCCAAGCTGGTAGTGCGCATCTATCTCATCTGCATCGATTTGAATCGCGCGCTCAAAGCGCTCGCGCGCGGCCTCAAGTTCGCCTCGTTGTTGATGGATTAGTCCCAGATTGTAGTGGGCCGAGGCATCCGCCGGATTTAGCGTGGCCGCTTCCAGGTTTTGTTTGAACGACTCTCGTGCCCGTTGGGTACGCGTAATCTCAGAGAAGTAACCTCGCAGCAAAACAAAAACCATCACCAGGAGAAAAGGCGATGCGAGCAGCATGCCCAAATATGGAATCAACTTCGCGGCGGGGATAAGCAGCGCACCGCTAATGCCAACCACAATGATGGACTGGACAAGAGAGAGACGGAATATTACCCGCAAGGCCATGACGGCCCATATTCCGAAGATCGCCAGCAAAGGAACCAGGGAAAAAGCTGCGGATACAAGGCCCGGAGTGATAATCCCCTGATCAATTTGCAATAGGACATCCGGCGGGACCTGGCTACGTTGCGCCAACATCATGCCCAGCAAGCTATTCGACAGCGCTGCCTGTACGCCGCTGAGGTGTGCCGCAAACGCAAGAATGGTGGCGCCGAAGCTGGAAGCGGTCAACGCGTAAAACATCGTCGACGCCAGCGGCCCATAATCCTGTTGCAGGCGCAAACGAAAACTTGCGCGCCGTTCAAAGAGGTTCGAAATAAACAGCGCCAGCGGACAGAAGACGAGCGCAACTATTACGACTGAACCACCCGACTCGAGTATTACGGAAAGGATTACGGCCGGCCTGCGAGGATCGGCCTGATCCCTGAGGTATAGCAAGGTAATGCAGAAGAAGAAAATGCCGTGAGCGATAACCGCCACCAGAGCTGAGGCTGCCAGCGGTGCTCGATCGCGCACTTCTCGCAGGCCGCGCCCCGGCGCGTAAAAGATCATTAAGAGGAGCCGTAGCCAGTCGAGCGTTTTCAAATCAAGTTCTCAGCGCCTGTTGTGTCAGTTATCACTCAGTAATGGGCACGTCCTGGACCGGCTGGTAGCCCGAAGGTGACGCCGGCGCCGGCGCCAGGTCTTCATGGTGAATCACGCTAGCGGCACTCGGTGGCCAATAGCGAAGCAGGGCCTTGCCGTAGATGTATTTCTTTGGCACCAAGCCCCAGCTGCGCGAGTCGCTGGAATTGTCGCGATTGTCACCCATCACAAAGTAATAGTTTAGTTTGACCTCCACCTCCGCCAGGGTCGCGGATGAAGCGTTCTCACTGGGGTCGAGATATTTCTCTTCGAGAACGGCGCCATTAATAAACACAGTTCCCTCCCGCACCTGCACTCTTTCTCCCGGCAGACCGATCACACGCTTGATGTAGCTCTTAGACGGATCATTGGGATACCAGAAGACCACAATGTCTCCGCGTTCAATCTTCGGCGCCCAGCGATACTCGTCGTAGTAGATCAATTTGTTAACAAAGATTCGTTCGCCGTCGTGCAGTCGCGGCAGCATTGAAGTGCCTTCCACTTTCACCGGCTGCACAACAAAAACCACCACCAGCGCCGCGATCATCAATGCAAAGACGAGGTCGCGGAACAGCAAGCGGCCCTCAGCCCAAAGACTACTTCGCGAAGCGTCTTCGGGCCGGTGAATTTGAATATCTTTGTCGTCGTTAATGTGAATCCCGCCAAACGGTGGTGGACGACGGGTTCTAATTCCAAACATATTTAAGTAGTCACTCTCAGATCGTAATAGTTTGGCCGGACAAACGGCATTTTCAGGTTAACTTTCGCTCTTCGGCTTGTCAAACATGTGTTTGATGCTTAATTCGAGGGTTGCGATTGATTGAGAGACAGGATTAGAAAGGCCGGCTTCATTCCCAGGGGACGATCGGATGCCTGCGGTTGCGGAGACGGATCGGCAAAATGAGGTGCCTCGGACTCGTCGCCGCTCGCTCAGGCTGACCCTAGAAATGCCTTGACCATCTGCATGGGCTCGTGACTAACTACATCAATACCTGAAACTTGGATGCCTTGACAGTCTTTAGTGCGCCTCTCTATCATCGCTTCCTACAAGTTCGGCTCGAAAACATCTCCCCCTGAGATCGAACGGAGGCTGAAGCCGTGATTAAATTAGACATTATCAACCGCGTCGCAGAAAAAACCGGCGTTCCGAAGATGAAGGCAGAGCAAGCCGTGGATGCCCTCTTTCATTCCATGAAAGGAGCGCTGACCCGCGGGGAGCGAATTGAATTGCGCGGCTTTGGGGTGTTCGTAGTTAAGCCTCGCAAGCGGGGCGTGGGCCGGAATCCGCGAACCGGCGAAGAAGTGGCTATACCTTCGGGTAAGACAATTCGTTTCAAACCAGGCAAAGACCTGCAAGTCAGCGACGACGCGAAGATCGAAGTCGACACGGATTCTGAAGATTAAAGTTTTGTAAGGCTATAAGTCGGTTCCAATTTTGAGAGGCTAGGGCCATGGGCGGAAGCTACCGTCCAGACTCTGGCCTCTAGTCTCGAAAAGACATCGATGTCAGAACACGTTCAAGTAGTCCCACCGTTTGCTCCCACGCGAGGACTTGTAAGAAAACGCCAGACTGCGACGCCCAGCTTGCGCGAGTGGGTAAGACACTCGGCACTTTTTCTGCTTACCTTCATCACCACCACCTTCGCGGGAATTGTGATTGCCGCTCCGGAAGCAAACGTGACCGAGCCAGGAAAGTCCGGCTTGTTGAGTTACGTTTTGTATATTCCCGAATACTACCGCCGCCTCGTTGTCGCCTTATTTGAGCAGGCGATTTCAAATCCGGCTCTGCTGAAATCCGGCCTGACTTTTTCCACGGCCCTGCTGACAATCCTGCTTGCGCACGAGATGGGTCATTACCTTGCGTGCCGCTACTACGGCGTTAGAGCCACGCTCCCTTTCTTCATCCCGGCGCCACCACTTTTCCTGGCGGGCACATTTGGCGCTTTCATTAAGATGAAATCGCCCATCCCGTCACGCCGCGCGCTGTTTGATATTGGCCTGGCCGGGCCTTTGGCGGGGTTTGTAATACTGCTGCCGGTCGCGGTAGCTGGTTTGCTGACTCTACAAACGGGAGCGCCGTCGTCAAGCAATGAACTGATCATCTTTAACGACCCACTGTTGTTTCAGCTTATCGGGAAACTCAGTGGGAAGGACCTGCCTAATGCCCAGCCTAATCCCTTTTATATGGCCGCCTGGATTGGGCTGCTGGTGACAAGTCTGAATCTGATGCCGGTGGGTCAACTCGACGGCGGGCACGGAACGTTTGCGGTGTTCGGTGGACGGGCGCACAAGATTATTGGCCGCGTCGCGTTTGTGGCAGTTGCAGTGACATCAGTGCTGGGATTCATTTGGCATGGCAGTCCCAGCGGTTTTCTTTACACCGTGCTACTGGCCGTTATGTTGAAGGTGCGCCACCCCGCGCCTGAAGAGATGGAACCGTTGGGCCGTGGGCGCAGCATCGTTGCCATTGTCACGTTGATCGTATTCGCACTCTCGTTCGTGCCTTTTCCGCTTACGATATCGTAAACTGGCAACGCACGATCGAGTGTTACCTCAAACATCCTGGAGTTCAATCATGCTGGTAAAGATACTCTTTGTTCTCGGAGTGATTTGCTCTTTTATTCTCATTACACCCACCGCTCATGCGTGTAGTTGCGCGTATAGCGATCCGCCCTCTGAATTTAATGATGCGAAAGTAATCTTCATCGGACGAATGCTTGGAGGATCCGAGAAGCTGTCTCTCAAAGACGACAGAGGCAAAGCCAAATCTATCGAGGCTGGTACAGTGCGATTCCAGGTTGAAGAATCCTTCAAGGGCGATGTGGTTGGTCAGATTTCCGTTGAGATCGCCAGCCACAAGAATACCAGCTGTGGCCCTTATGGCCTCGACAAGGGCGCTCGCTATCTCGTGTATGCTTACACCAGTAAATCAGATACTACGAATCTTTACAGCGGAGTCTGTACCCGAACCACCAGACTGGACCAGCAGCGCGTCAAAGAAGATCTGACCTTCCTCAGAAATATCCCGCCAGCCGGGACAGGTGGGAATCTTCGCGGAAGGATATGGGCCGACTTGCGCGCTGGCAGTGGCGCCACTCCGCTTCCAAACTTGAAAGTAGATATTCGCGGGCCTGATGAGCGTGTGATTACCGCATTTACCAACGATCAGGGTGAGTTTGAAGCCAAATTTTTGAAGGCGGGTAAGTACACCGTCACGCCGGAGTTTCCCAAGAACTTTTTTAGTGAGAGAAGCTTCAGTGAGGTTGTGATCGAAGATCGAGGAACCGCGAACGTTGCTTTCGAGGCCTATATCGATGGACTGGTTCGAGGTCGAGTGGTTGATCAAGAGGGGAATGCTTACAATTCAGCCTTCCTTCATCTCGGCGGCGTGAAGCAAAACGTTTATGGACACGCCACCGGGGAGGACGGAGGCTTCGAAGTGAGAGGTGTTCCGCCCGGCGAGTATTTCTTGTATCTGAAGATGGAGAACGAGGACTATGAAAAGAACCGGAATTACTACTATCCCGGGACTTTCAAACGCGAAGGAGCCACTTCTATCAAGGTCGCCCTGGGGGAAAAAATCGAAGGCCTGCAATTCATTCTACCGGAGGGTTTCCTCATTCGTTCTATCGAAGGACAGGTAACGTGGAAAGATGGAAAGCCGGCCGCTAACGTTGAGGTGGGATTGTATTGTCCTGCGAGTTCTGAAGCCGATGGATTAACGCTCGATAATTGGCCGGCCGTTACAAGGACAGATGAGCTCGGCCGATTTAAGCTCGAAGGGTTCAGTGGAGAAACTTATTGGATTGAAGCGCGTGGCTCAAAACAAGGTCGTTCAGAGGCTGAGACAGTTCAAGTACACTCCCGTGCAAGAAGAATTGCCATGGCTAACAACCTGTCAGGCCTCAGCTTGGTGATGTCTGAGAATGGATTCGGCGAAGGCTGTCCGGACTAGGAAACTGAAGCCTCGGGAAGCAGGCCTTTAATCTCGCGCACGACGCGATTTACTTCATCCTGATCCGCGAGCGCAATCATGAAAAACTTGTAGCCTTCGTGGAAACAGATGACGCCGTTGGCAAATAGCCAGACGGTGCCGAGAAACGGATTCCCCCCGACCAGCCAACTCACCGGAGCGCCGACCACGCTTCCCGGCTGCAGTATCTGCGCAAACATTGCCGCGCCCGCCGCGCAACTAACAGCGCCGAGCAATGGCGCGCCCACATACTTGGTCATGTTGCGCGCAAACTCGACTCGTTTTTTTTCAGCTTCGTCCAGTTCCCCGTTAGCAATCAGTTCTTCCTGCTTGCGTATGTAGTCGTTAAACTTTTCGCTGAGCTTTCGCGCGCCAAAGATTGGTAAGGCGGAGTGGGTTAACCAGTGGGGATGCGCGCCAAGCAATACAGCGTCAAGACCCGGCAGCGCCGTGCCCATACGGACGCCCACCACGAGGGAAAAGGAGACCAGTGCCGCCTTACCAGGATTCTCCTTGATCCATTCGCGCGCCTTCAGAATGCCTGCGGTCGCGGCCGTTGAGGCCCGGGTGACCTTCGCGCTGGTGTCATAAAAATGCGAAGCACGATCGTAGTACGTCTTGGCATCGTCGAATACTTCCCCGGCTGTCTTACCGGCCTGTTTGCCCACGTCACCCGCCGCGTCCTGAATTATCTTTCCTGCCTTTTCCGCGCCGCGCATAGCTTCTCCGGCCGCTCGCCGTGCAGTCTTTTCGAAGTCGCCTTCGCTTGATAGACGTTCGGCTTCTGAGCGCAGTTTTTCGGCTCCTGACGCTATTGTTTCAGCGCCCCGTTTGGCAGCGTTGCCGGCCGCGCGCGAGCCTTCGCCTACAAGATCCGAGAGCGCAAACTTCTCGTCCAGCTCGCGCGCCTTGCGCCGAACCGTCTTTTGCCATTCGTCAATCTTTTCCTTGTAATCAGCCATAACGAAAACCAGGACTCAGGAGCCGCCCGCCATTAACCCTGATTCTGACTCCTGAATTCTGAGTCCTGAGTCCTGCATTTCCTAATACGTCTCGAACCTTCTCTGAGTTCATCCTAACATCAGATTTCGTGCTTCAGCATCCTGAGGACCGGTTGTGCGGCACCCTAAGGACCATTAGTCTTGCGCGGTCCAAATCTTCATGTTAGAGTTCGCCATTCAGTAATTGTCCGCTTACCCAGTAAACTCGCCTATTAGTAGAAGCTGAACAAGAGCTGAAGTTTGAGGCCCCGGGCCTTCATCAAGGTTTCCTTACATTTCCAGACACTTAACGCGTCTTTACAGCCAGGAGGGAAGTAAGATCTACGCATCCTTGTTAACCTTGACGTTTTTAGTTCAACCTTCGCTGACCACATGAGAACCCCCATGAGTGACACCGTTAACAAACCCAAAGCAGCGCGTCGTGCCCAGGACCTGACCGCCGCCGACCGAGCCGCGCTTGTTCGACAGCTTGAGTTTGGTGCGAGCCTGGGCGACCAAACTGTTACCCAATTTGCGGAACGTTCGGTGGTGCTGGATGTCCGCCGCCGCCGCTTTGTCTACCGTGCAGGCGATGAAGCTGACGCCTTGTTTGCCATCGTGAGCGGACGCATCAAGCTCTGCCGCATCGAGCCACAAACTGATCGCGAAGCGGTTATTGATATTCTCCCGCAGGGTGCGCTCTTCGGCGAATCCGCGCTCTACTCAAGGGCCGGCCGTCAAAACTGTGCGGTCGCCTATGAAAGTTGCACGCTGCTTAAGATTCCTGCGGACCAGTTCAAGATCGGAATGGCTGCGGAGCCATTGCTTCACGAATACACATTTCAGCTTATCGGTCAGCGGCTCGAGCACGCTGAACAACGCCTCGCTGATTTTGCTCTTAACGCTATTCCGGCCCGACTCGATAGATTGCTGGCTGATTTCTCCGATCGTTATGGCGTGCGTGAATCAGCGGGGGTGCTGATCGATATCCCCTTGCCGCACCGGGAAATCGCCTCCATTGTAGGCTCGACTCGGGAGAGCGTCACGGTTCGCTTGAACGCGATGCGCCGCGAGGGTACGATCGAATTTGTTAATCGACGGATTCTGGTGAAGCGCCCGGAAGGACTGTTGCACTCGATTACCGAAGTCACTGCAACCAGTTAATTCCTCTACTTCGATGAGAAAGTGTCCTACCTGCAATAGACAGGTCGACTGGCAGGATAATCCCTTTCGCCCGTTTTGTTCGGAACGATGCAAGCTGCTCGATCTGGGCAAGTGGGTTAGCGAGGAATATCGCGTGCCGGGAAAACCTGTTCCCGACGAGCGTGTGGGTGACGACGAAGAGCAGCCTGGCTTAGAGCCAAATAGTTAAGAGTTCAAACTTTAGTTTGCGGTTTCAACGAGGGACAAGCTAAAGCTTGAACTCTGAACTATGCCCCTGCAGGGTTAGACCGCGAGAATAGCGAGTTTGTTCTTATTGGCCAAAGCTATCATCTCGTCGCGGTCAAACATCAGGGTCTTTCCCGCACTAATGCATAGGCAAGTCGCCCCGGCCGCAATCATGGTTTCGATTGTTGGCACGCCGACTACCGGCACATCAAACCTCATGTCCTGGTCCGGCTTTGACAGTTTCAACACGGTGAGGGCGCCACTGGTCAACCGCAGCCGCTTTCGGGCTTGCCGTCCGCCCAGCAGCTCACCGGCACGCCGGATTGTTTCGTCAGTGCCTTCCATCGCCTCAATCGCCACGCAAGCTTTACCGCGCACAACGATAGTTTGTCCCAGATCAAGTCGGGCCATTTCGCGCGCGATCTCCAGGCCGTATTCAACGTCAGCGCGCTCCGCGGCGTTAGGCTTGCGATTCGTCAGATTTCCGGGAGTGGGCAGGTAGTCCTGAAGGAAATAGGTGGAGTCGATCAAATCGATGCCTTCGCTGGCAAGTTCCGCGGCCACGGCCCCAATCAACGAGTTAGTGTTGCGGCGTGGAAGCTTCAGCAACATTTTCAACATTCGCGCATCAGGTACAGCGCGACTGAATATCTGCACGTGTTTGACCTGGCCGGCCATGATTGCCTTCTCGACACCTTCGCCTTTGAAGAAGTTAATCATCTTGCCCAGCTGGCCAATGCCGACCCAGGTTAGACGTTCAACTTCATCCTCGATGCGGGGATCCGTTTCCTCACGAATGGCCGCGACGGAAAGCGCGACGCC
>Ga0070698_100000716_pt1 | contig 35599 bp, 21 predicted proteins | sample KBSK1502metaG_FD_65477 | JGI IMG/M metagenome (GOLD analysis project Ga0070698, IMG submission 65477) | Corn, switchgrass and miscanthus rhizosphere microbial communities from Kellogg Biological Station, Michigan, USA - KBS K1-50-2 metaG | ecosystem: Host-associated > Plants > Roots >... | reverse complement strand
TTATTGAGCCAGAATGCATAGCCATCCGGGTCCGGTTCACGGCGAAGGTAGCCGAAGTATTGCATCATCACAAACGACTCGTTGCGTTTTGCTGCCACGAAGCGTTCGTTCTCGGCGATTTGCCGTAACACGTCAGCACGAGTTGAGGCCCCGCTGTTCAACATGTTCACCAACACGTCTCGCTCGCTCTGGCTAAAGAGTTTGAATTTCCGACGATGACGTTGCGCGCCACACGGCTGTGTCAGGCATGAACTCCGTATACATTGGACGTCGTCCATAGCTGGTCCGGTATAGCGCGTCAACCAGCCCGCCTGTCTGTTGAAACTCAATGGACAGGAAATAGGCTGCGGAGACGTGAATGGTGCCGCTTAAGTAGATAGCTCGTGGTATCTGGCCCTAGATGGTTTTGAGTCGTCACGTCTCAAATTAGCTTAATCAATCAGCGTTGGACCGGTGACCAGGCCCCCTCGCTGGGCAAGCAGACAACCATACAAATGTGTGAATAAGCTCTTCACTTCTCGGCAGTGGTGCGAACGACACAAAGGATAGACCAGAGGGCCGTAAAGGATAATCCAACCAATAGGGGAAAGAGCGTTCCCCCCGCAAGCACCCAGACCGCCAGACCGATGTGCATTATCACATCTGAAATCAGCAGCCCGTGAGCTTTTAATAGTCTGGTGCAACTGAGTATGCAGTAGGGCCAATAAAGAAATGGGAAACTGTAAAAGTAGATATATCTTGGGGGCACGGCCCCATTCATGATTCCAGTAAGAACCCAGGGTATGACTCCGAACAGCCACAAAAAGATGGCGGCAGAACTGACTAGAGACACAACCACCTTCCCCAGGATCGGACCAATCCTTCTAATCTCGTATGTCCCCAACCCAACACTCCTTTTGCTCACTATTGCAACGCCGCAGCCTGCAGGGCCAGATTCCCATTGGACGAATATTCGTGTCGCCTCGATCTTTCCCTGCGTTTGCCGGCGGTAATACCATCATTGTAGGGACGCAGATTGCAACGCGACTTTTCCATTGGGCGCGAAACAATCGCTCAACAAGGTATATTTTACCTTCAATGTCTTTCCTCCGGAATCGGCTTTGAAGTTGATCGTGTAGACACCATAAACTGCCCCGCCGCCGCAGCTATTTAACGAGGTGTCTACGTATGCGGCCGCACTTCCATCGCTCAAGGTAGCTTCCAGTCTTCCTTGCCCGTACCAGGAGCCAACATACAACTTCAGTGTTTTCAGGGTGCTGCCTGCCGGCACAGTGATCTCGTACCCATTACCGGTTGAGCCGTCGACTAATCCTCCTTGAGTGGAGGCGTTCACGGTCGGCGTGCCATTGGTCCAATTGAAAGTCGTTGGGCTACCAATAAACCAACCAGGTATAGCTGTGCCGATCTGGGTAAAGTTACTAATCTGTTGAGCAATGTTGCTCTTATGATCAAAGTTGGCTGGCCCGTTGAATCCCCAATGCGCCCAGTCGACGACTCCTTGCGCTGTCAGATCAACCGAGGCTGGGGGCGAGCTGGTAACAGTTGCCGACAGCGATCCGTTTCCTCTGGCCCATTTTATGGCAGCGTCCAACAAAGCAGTGCCGTTAGCATTGAAGGCTGCCGCCGTAGTGTCAAACATGAATAGTCCCACCCGCCTCGCAGGGGCGGCCAAGCCCGGCATCGCTACTCCCGTTTCATATCCGAAAATCAGTGTCTTCGTCGTATCACCAACCACTGTTCCTACCGAACTCGCATTGGCGTTTGGCTTGCCCCAATCGAAAGTACCAGAGGCCGTCGTCACAGTTACGGTGCCCGACAATCCGGCCGCCAGCGGGTGAGTAGGACTATTGATACTTATCTGTGTTTGATTCGTTTTGGTGCCGAAATCCTTGTTAGTGCTTCCGGTCATCCCCATATTGGTAAACAATCCGCTTTCCCAGGTGATCACCGGGACAACTACGGTCCTAAACTTAGTGCCCACAGTTGCGGGTGTGACAGTTGAAGAGATCAGGACCAGGGCCTTACCCGTCGCGTCAGCGGTAGTCGCGCTGGCAGCATCTTTGACTGTAACCGCATAGTTCAGCGCTTCAAGGCGAGCCTTGACTGCGCTGTCGCTGCTATTAAGTGTTGTCGTTCCCGCAACCAGAAGCGCGGGTGCCATAACTTTGATCGGCACGCTTGTTGAATTTGTTGGCGCTCCCTGGTTATCAGTGGCAACCGCCGTCAGAGAGTGATCGCCAAACGCCGGATTGGCCCATGTAAATGTGAATTGGTTTCCTGCGCTGTTAGCGCCGGCGCCCAGCAGAATTCCATCGGCATAGAAATCGACACCACTTACTGTGCCGTCACTATCGGTTGCAGTAGCGTCGATTTGGACATTCGCAGGCATAACATACGAGGCGCCACTCGCAGGAGCCGTAATGCTTACTGCGGGAGAGACGTTTGCCTTTAGATCGACGTAGATTGTTTTGGGGGTGGAAAGAGTCACAACTCCGGAATTGTCGGTAGCCGCAGCCGTCAACTGGTAAGTGCCCGAAGAAGGATTATTCCAGACGAACCGGTAAAGTCCTTGATTGAAAATCGTTCCGGCGCCGATCAACACTCCATTCGCGAAGAATTCAACCTTGCTGATGCTACCGGCGCTGTAGGTGGCGGCCGTCTCCATGGTGATGTTTGCCGGCGTCGTGTGCTGAGACCACGCGGTTGGGTTGTAAAAATTCACCATGGCTAAGCCGTTGACGAAAATGTTCGCGGCATTGGAAATAGTGGCCCTGCCGGCGTTGTCCCTGGCCACAGCAATCAGTGAATGATTGCCAAAGCCGACGTTGGCCCAATTAAAGTTGTATTGGTTGGCGCCTGATAGGGTACCAAAGCCAAGCGATACACCACTGTCAAAGAACTCCACGCTGCTAATGCTTCCATCGGCATCGGCAGCAGTTGAGGAGACGGTGAGGTTGGCTGGTCCCACGAACATGTTCCCATTGACTGGACTGGTAATGCTGACCGTAGGTGCCAGATTCGGATTCGGCAATACTGTGGTGTCGGCGGTGGCAGTGTTGTTTGGCGAAGCAGGATCATATTCATTGGCTACGGCGTGCGCGGTGTTGTGAGTAATCCGGCCTTGAGAAGGCAGAACAAGGCCTCCATCACCTGCGTTCGACACGATCGTGACCGTTGCGGATGCCCCGGAGTTGATTGAACCGAGCTTGCAAACAATGGTGCCCTCAGTGTATTTGCAAACTCCCTGAGTCGAAGATACGGAAACATAGTCGCTACTCTGTGGTAATGGATCAGCGAGATTAACGCCACTCGCGGTTTGCGGGCCGTATTAGTGACGCTAAGGACGTAGGTTAAATTGTTGCCGGCGACAATTGGGTCAGGAGTGTCAGTAAAACTAAGGGCCACATCGGCAGTTCCAGTATTTGCGGGTAGCGGACCCGTCACGGAAGCCAAAACGAATACGCCCAGAAGATTCGCCCTTGCGTTAACCGTCTTGCTCGCGAAATCAGGAGCCTGAGGATCCGGGGGAAGTACTGTCCGGTCAACCCAGATGGCTTGGTCCGGATCGTAAGGGTCTTGCTCGAGATGAAAGACCTTTAATTGATCGAATACGTTTTGATCTGTAACCGAAGGAACAGAGAAGCTCAAGGTATACGGCCCAGATGATTCCGCGTCCGTTGTCACATCATAGCCAAGAGTGCCGTATTGAGAATATCCAGGCGGCAGCAAAGGTACTGCCAGGGTTGTGTCAATAGGGGCAAGGGTTGTAGAACCAGACACGAAGATCTCGGTAGCAACAATTGCAGTAATGCCGTCTTCGTTGGACAACACAGATTGCGACCGGACGGTTCTAGGCGAGGCAAAGCTGGATTCCCCATTGAGGTGATTATCCGACAGGGCTGGGTTAAAAAATCCACCATGACCAAAAAACTCGTCGCTACTTTTATATCCGGTACCGGAATACCACAAGACGACTTCTTCAGGCGCAGAATCCCGGCTTATCAAGAGTGGATTTCGATCTGAGATGTCATAGGTGCGAATAAGCTGCGCTGTCTGGACAAGATCCTGGATCTGAAGTGGGTCTTCCTCGCCGCTTTGATATAGAATCACCGCAAAGTCAAGATCCTGATCTGAGCCTGCCGGTATCCCTAATATGTTCCCATTCCCAAACGCCGGAGCTGGTATTGAAGCGCTCCACCGCCAGTGACTATGATCACACTCCGGGCAGCCGCCGCCTACGAAGTTTGTACCTCTACACTCCTTGCACAACGGGGGTTCCGATACGCGACTACGGTAGGTCTGATGGATGTTGTCCCATTGATTCGATTTTTGGCCGCGGTGAATCGCGCTTCCATAAGATTCATAAAAAAGTGGATTAGACTTTTCTTCAAAGCCGACGAGTCCAGGAAGGCTGTCTGCATCTGAAACTCCACACCAGGGTGGAGCGTCACAATCCTTGAACAGTCCTACTGTGTTGTACGCAAGATTGCCGATGTGTTTATGTTGCCGCTGAGCGATGTTGATGGATGTCAACGTCTCGGCATTGTTCCCCATGAATAGATAGTCCACGATGGGTTTCCAGCGCGAGCAGGGCAGCTTTTCGCTTGGCTCGCATCCGCCCCCAACGCCTTGTCTATAGAATTCATATCGCTGCGTGATTCGCAGACAGCTCGTTCCAATATGGTCTATCGCGTACGCTGCTTCGACAACCAGCTTTTCTCCGTCTTCGCTAACTGAGTAATCGACCAGGCGGCTTCGCATTACTGCGTGGTTGCCGTCGGGCTCAAGTTCGCCGCGCTGTTTGGGAACCACACTTGTCTGTAGGGTGTAGTATGGAACGCTAATCTTTTTTGCCATGTAGCGCTCTCCCAGCTTGACGTCTTTCAGAACCAAGCCATCTGTAGCACTCACCTCTGTCGTCATGGTCCAATTTGGATTGGTTTCGTTGAGATCATAAGGCCAGTGGCTGCTGACATTTTGAATCGGAGGCACCGAAAGGGTCGACTGGTCGCAAGCTGATCCGCGACCCCAATCGGGAGAGTATTCATCGATCAGTGTACTGTTGGTCAGATTTGTTTGGCCGCTACCGTCGGCGTTCGCCACGAACATGTCCCAAGTGGTTGCCAGATAGTTGTCGTAGGCAAATGCGAGCTGCTTGCCATCAGGCGACCAGGCAGGATTCCAACTTTCTGCCGCCTGAAAGCCCACTTGCCGTCTGCCACTTCCATCCGGATTCATGGTGAAAATCCCTCCGCCGAGCCGCGCACCGATCTTCTTACCGTTGGGGGACCACACCGCCTTGTAATCTTCTTGGTTATAGTCGCAGTCCGAGATACGTCTGATGTCACCTGTGTCCACATTTATTACGTATAACCCAGCCAACGCTGGTGGGGGGCCGCAGATGTCATATCGCGTTGTTACGATTCGTGAGCTGTCAGGTGACCAAACGGGATGCGCAAAACCTCCATAACTGGATTCGCTGAGGTTTGCATGAGTGAGCCGAGTTGCCGGACCTCCGCCGGAGTTCATAACCCAGAGTTCGCCCTTGAGATAGACTCCACCCTCAATACCATTGCCGGCGAAAACGATCCTTCTTCCATCGGGCGACCATGCCGCCGTTGTACTTGAAAGCACATTACCCTGGCCAGAATTTGTAAGACGTGTTGTGTTGCTCCCATCAATATTGACGCGATAAATATCTACATTGTCGTTGTCGAAAATGATTTGTGTGCTATCGGGCGACCAACTGGCGTATCTACCCTTCCCAACCGTTTGAGATAGATTTAACAGTCCGGTCCCGTCAGTTTTTACGACATAAACATTGTCGTTCATCTCGAAAGCTATCTTCAGGTTGTCGGGTGACAAGACCGGTCTTTTCACACCCGGACAGTTACACACCCTTGTCTGGCCAGTGCCGTCAGGATTCATGAGCCAGAGTTCTGTCGGCAAAGTCGGCGTGGCGCGCAGGTAAACGATCTTACGGACAGTTTGGGCCGTAATGGGGGTCGATATAGCACTAACGCTCACGAGCGCTAACAGCATTAGAGAACGGAATAAGAGGGAGATTTTCATGAGGCTAATCCTTTGGAGCGGCTTTGACAATATAGTAACGAGGCAGCGAGGTCGGGTTCGGATGTCGAGGACGCGCGGAGCTTACAGGAGCGCCGTAAACCTGTCAACGAAGTAGTTTGGACGAAGAGTTCGGCAAGGTTTCTGTTTAACTGAACGCCATCAACAAAGTCTCATCCAAAAAAGAACGCGGTCAGGTGCCGCACCCTTTTGTTGTGTGCCGAGCATATTCGACAGCTTGGAGGTGAAAGTCCTCTATCAAACCTGATGGAGGTGAAGGATTAGCGAAGCGCAAGGGCGTCGTCGTGAGGCGGGGTCTGAAGGAAGCGTGTAGCAAAGTCGCGAGCCAATGAACAAAAACCGGATACGAGGCATACGGCGTCGGGCGAGCTGGCAACTGACAGCGAAGCCCATATCCATCAAGGACGTTGGTTGTAAATCCGGCGGCGATGCCTGCTTCGCATCGCTTGGACTTCCACGGTTGGCCGCTGACTAGCTCAACTCACCGAACCGCCGTGTACGGACCCGTATGCACGGTAGTGTGATGACAGGGAAAGCTGGCGACAGCCTACCTATGTCGATTTTTCTTTGTTGCGCCGGAACGTTCAACGGCCCGGCATGAACTATAGACGAAAGCGGTCGCGGTATTCACCCGAGACGATGAATGCCTTGACCATCTCGGCTTGTTCCCAGTTGCCGTTAAACTGGTTCAGCTTATTGAGCCAGAATGCATAGCCATCCGGGTCCGGTTCACGGCGAAGGTAGCCGAAGTATTGCATCATCACAAACGACTCGTTGCGTTTTGCCGCCACGAAGCGTTCGTTTTCGGCGATTTGCCGTAACACGACAGCACGAGTTGAGGCCCCGCTATTCAACATGTTCACCAACACGTCTCGCTCGCTCTGACTAAAGCTAACTCTCGTGTTGCTGATTAGCGCGTCAACATAGCCGGCGTTGGTCAACCCTCCATAGGCTGACTGGAACGCAGCACGGTGTACCCAGGCATCGACAAACGCTCGTTTGTTCTCTTCCAGGGTCTGCGCCCAGTTTGATTGTCCGACGATGACGTTGCGCGCCACCACCGCGGTGTCAGGCATGAACTCCGTATACATTGGACGTCTTCCATAGCTTGCCCTGTACAGCGCGTCAACCAGTCCGCCTGTCTGTTGAAACTCAATGGACAGGAAGTAGGCCGCCGAGACGTTAATCCTGCGCCGCTCTAAGCAGCCGGCATCGGAGCCACATGACGTCATCTGATCACTCCAGAAGTTGAACCCACTTTCGTCAGGCTCGCGTCCCAGGAAATCAAGATAGTGTTGTCGCACGAAGAACCCGGGCGAATCAATCGCGTTGCCTATGATGGTGGCATCTCTGGTAGCCGTGAAGGTGGCATCCGTCTTATTAGTCAGCAGCGAGAATGATTGACTCTCCGGACCAAAGTGGTAATTGATGAGCTCGGGTGTCACCGTATAGAAGTTGCCGGTAGCGACATTACTAAAAACATACTTGCCGTTGCTGTCAGTTATTGAGCGAGCGGTTTTGCCGCCGCTCAAGTTCATCGTTACACCCGCCAACGGCGTCCCGTCGGGTGTTGTAATTGTGCCGCCAATACTCGCCGGCGCTGCGGTTGGCGAGGCAGGAAGCGCCTTCTCCCACATACCGCGCCCGTGAGTGGCTATTCTCAAAATGCGACTGGTGGGTTGAATCGCCATGTCGAACACAGCGACGCGAGGCAGACCCAAACCGAAGGGACTCCAGGAAGCGCCACCGTTTCGCGAATGATAAACGCCGATGTCGGTTCCCGCGTAAAGAACGGAGACCCCGGGGGCCGAAGAATCGTTGCCATCGACTACGAAGGCGTTGACCGGAATGTTGGGTAACCCGGTCCCGGTGTTTCCAATCGAAGTCCAGGTAGGTGTAGCGGCATTTAGATTAGTCGTACGCCAAACCTGACCTGCCGTGGCCGGATTGGTGTAGTAAGACAAAGTGACGTAAGCAGTGTTCGAGTTAAGCGGGTCAATGACAGCCCGTCCAATGTGGCGATTGGTGGCGCTTGCGGTCGCGTTCGTTGGAGTCGGAAACGCAGTATCGGTGAGTGTCGCAGATCCAGTTGTGGTCGCAAAGACCTGACCGTTACGCAAGCCGACGATGCGAACATTGTCATTCGAAGGGGCGATTCCTATAGCTGATACAGCCACGCCGGCAGTGATCGGGTTCTGGCTGACAATCGCCATTGTGTCGCCCTTGTCGGTGGAGCGATAGAGCTTGTTAGTACCGAAATAAACGGTATTCGGCGTGCCAGGCCCAAGCGCCATCGGCGCATAGAACAGCACCGTGTCAGCGAGGTTAATCCCGTTCTGAAGGAAAAAGGGTGTTCCGTCGCACGACGGCGTAAGGTCGGAAGCCGGACACCCATTGCAGTTACCCCTGGTTTCCCAACCATCCTTAATCGTGAGGCACGATCCAGTGTTCGCCCGATCAAATAGAATTTGAGAGTTGGCCAGATTGAAGAAGGTGTGATACATCGTGACATCGGTGGTGGTGTTGGTTGAACTTTGATCTATCAAAGCGAACCCCCCGTCGCCACCTTCTGCCGAAATCCAGTTTCCTGTCGACACCGTCTGGGCCTCAGTCCCGTTGTCCTGAGTACCGCCAATGGTGAAGTAGCGATCACTGGGGTGGACCGCCACGCTCACAAACTGAAACACACCGAGCGGAGCGTTGTTATTACTCGTCCAGGGCGTGCCAGCCACCGCATCGTTACGGCTAAATATTCCGCCGTCCTGGGCGAACCATACTTTGTGCGGCGTGACGTTGGGATCGATAAAAATATTGTGGGCGTCTGCGTGAAGACCGGTATCGTCGCGAGGGAAAGTTGTGCCACCATCCGGTGACCGCTTCATCACGTCTGAACACGTGCCGCGAGCATTGCCGGCAAGGTAAACAATATTTGCGTCGGTGGGATCCACGGCGATGGGATTATCGTAGGAGCATTGTCCGCCGCAATAACCTTCTGCGGCAGTGATTGGAACCGACCAGGTCACGCCGCCGTCGACCGATTTTCTCACACGCCCAGCCTGGCTGATGGATGAACAGGCGGCGACGCCAGAAGGCTCGTTACTAGATACATACGCTGTAACCACTGCCCCCACTTTGTTAATAGCCAACTTCATTACCAGACCATTGAAGCCTGGAAACAACGTCTGCGTAAACGTTGGCGTTGCTGCCAGCGCGTTGGTTGAACGATAGACAGCGCCACCGAGTGTTGCCCCGGAGGTAGTCACGAGCAAGTTGTTTCCATTGCCCGGTTCCAGAACCATGTCGAAGATGGATGTATTGCCGGTGGCTGGGCCGGAATCAAGGCTGCCATCAGTGTTCACGATTAGCTTGCTAAAAGTAACGGCGCCCGCTGCGGCTGTTGCGTTCGTCGAGCGGTAAACACCGCGCAACCCTAAAGGCGGAACTGTATTTGAAAGAGCGTTGCCGCCCGAGCCGCTGACCCCAGTGGCTGTTGACACAAAAATGATAGCTGGATCGGTCGCATCGACCAGGATTTTGGTGATACCCCTGCCGGTAAAGCAATTCGTAGTTATGGTTCCGGCGCCCGACCCGGTCGTGATAGACGGATTTATCGGCCCGTTAAGAACTGGGGCTGTTTTCGCGTTGTCTATTCGGTAGATACCGACCCCGAAATAGCTGTCAGCCGAATTGTTCGGTTCGCCGGTTCCCACATAGAGAGTAGTCGGACTCGAGGGCGCCAACGCTATCGAGCCGATCGAAAGCGTCTGTGCCGAGTCAAAGATCGACGTCCAGGTAGCGCCGTTATCTATCGAGCGCCAGACGCCACCCTGCGCCGTGCCCAGATAGATTGTGTTGGAGTCGGTCGGGTCGACAACGACTGCTGTAGCACGCCCGTTGACGGAACCTGACAAGCCGCCCTGATATTGTCCGTTGGGGAGGGTTGTGGGGCCAATCTCAAGCCAATCAGCGAAAGACGAAGGGGTGTTGGGCGTTGCCCTGCGTGCTGCCCGCATTAACTCTTCCTGTGCATTCAAGCGATTTATTGCCTCAGCGCGCTTACCAATCACGGCCGTTGGATGTTCCATGTCAAGACCGCGCAAGCTGGCAATATATTCGTCCCGAGCCTGTCTATACTCCTCCTCGTCAATTCCATTTCGAAGAAACTTTTTCGAGGGCAAGTCAGGATCGTCAAAATCCTCACCGGTAGAAGCCTTGCCCGCGACTGAATAAGACCGACTAACACCCAGATCAATTAGCGCAGGCTCTGCCTTATCCTGTCGTGAGAGGACAGGCGTAGGTGTTAGGCTTCGGTTTTGCCGCCGGCTTTCCGGCACACTCGCCTTTCCTCCAGTTTTACCAGACTGTGAGAGATTGGACTGATGCTTAGCCTTACTCGCATCTGCGGGTCGGGCGAGGTTCGAAGCCAGCAGGAACGCTGTCAGGGCAATGATGGCAATCAGTAGACTGGTTCTCTTCATTTCTTCTTCTCCGGGTTGTGATAATTTGGAATAAAGCGACGTCTAAAATCGTCGAGTGCGAAGGAGGAGAACCTTCTTCGTCAACGTCGACTTGACGGGCGGACGTTCGTTAGCAATTGAGCCTTGAAGCCAGAAATTTCAGGTTTCGTCGCAAATGGAAACTGTTCGTGCTAGTAGTCGCTGAGAATTTAGACTGGGGCGCGTGGAGTGTCAAGAAATTTGGGGAATTGTTCTCAACTCCTTGCCGGAGATTGGCGGGAAGGTGTTCCTACTCAAGCGGTTGATCTGAAACCGTTGCCGCGCCGCCACCATGGTCGCCGCCGCGTAGGACCCGACTCTCGTCAATAAAAAAAGAAAGCTTTCCGGTGGTGCCATACTCGACGGGAACAGCAGTAATCTCAAACTTATCCGGTGACGCCGATACTTCGATTCTGTAGCCATACTTCTCCAACATTTCCGCACTGAATAAACCGGCTGAGACAAGCTGGTCGAGCGTGCCGTAACCATTATTCCCAGGAGTTGATTTGAAGGTCGCTTCGGCACTGGCCAACGCGTGCATGTGGTTTCTCGCGATCGCCTCATTGCTCACCGGCACTGCTTCGCCTGTTGCGACTAACATTTCCGCCACCAACACCTGGAGCAGATTCTTTGGTACATGTAATTCGTGAAACGGGCCCAACCCGTCGTTGGAAAGGGAATAAGTAAGCGGATCGATCACCGGGTTCACGCCTGAAAAGAAAGCGTTCATCTTCTCGAGAGCAGCGCCGGATCTGCCGCTGCCAACGGTATATTCCGCTACCAGGCCAGGAGCCATGTAAACCTGCCCGAGCACCTGTCGCGGTTGCCAGCGGGTGTAGTTTCTAAAATGAGTATCTGAGGACAGCGTCTGGTGGCTCAGATAGGCATCGACTACGTGTCGCGTTTCGGCAGGATCGGGCGACAAGACAAGGAAGTCGCCTACAAACGCATAAGAAAAAACGCCGGCGTAGGAAACGATTTCAGTACCTTCACGTTTTTCAGATTGCGCCAGGAGGCTCGCTCCTTTTAGCCCGAAGGCCTCAATGATCTTTGGTAGCAGTCGTCCAACTGCTTCACGATCCTTTACCGCGATCGCGACTAAGGGGGTGGGGCCGGCATCAGCAGTAGCAGCAGTCGTATTTGGTTGTGCGGATTCTCCGGTAGCCGCATTTACCGCCGGGTTCGTCGCAGAATCGTTTGGCGCATTCTTTGCTTTTTTGGGTATCGCCACTGCCAGTTCATTACCGAGAAGTGGCAGCAGGTCGTCTTTAATTTTTAACCCTAACTTCTTTTCATAATAAGCAAAGGGAGTTTCCGGCGGACCGCTCGACGCCGGCCGACGCTCATACGGTCCGCCATACTTTTTCTGTCGTTCATCAATGTCGGTCAGCGCTTTCAACATTCCTTCGTAGATTTGCGGGTAGTCGAGCGACACGCTTGCGAAAAGATTTACGTCAGCAGGAAATATGTTTGGAGACTCGGGTGCTATTGCCGGTCCGGAAACAATTTGCGGCAAAAAAGGAATCGCGATGCCTTTGTTTTCGGCACTATTGATTATCAGCGTGCGCAGAACGTAAGCATCACCTTCAAACACCAGCGCGGCCCCTACAGCTTCGGGCCATTTACTCTCGCCTCCGAAAAGCATGCTGTAGAGCGAAGAGAACGCCGGGGCTTCATCGGCCTCGGGTTGGGGTCCCGCAGATAGAGTGGCAGTGCCTGTGCCCTGGGGATCAACCGTCGCCGTTACTACAGGCGGTTGCTCGGAAGGAGGCGGCTCCGGCGGCATCACTTGTTCCTCGACCGGGACGGCGGTCAGCTCCGGCTCCACCGGCTCCTCAATGGTTGGTGGATTGGCTGCTGCCTCTGCAACTCGTTTCTGTTCAGCCTGGGCATGTTTCTCCGCTTCGTCTTCCCATTTTTGCCGTTGCTCCTTCTCTGCCTTTTCAATCGCCTTCAGATCGATATAAAGAAAAAGCGATTCGGACGCAAACCGATTCCGCGCCAGCAGAAAGTTTTGATCTTCTTCGAGCGACTTGCTGCCTCGAGGTCTGAGATTTCGGAAAGTAAAAGTGGTATCGCTAATTAACACGAGCGAGCCGGCCTGTTTCATTTGATAAGGTGGCAGAGCTGGCTCCGGTTCCTTTTCCGCAACTGCGCCGATATTTTGCGACGTAAGTTCTGATTGACTGGCAGAAACGACGGCTGCACCGTGAGCAGCCGGAACAGAAGTTGGTGTCGGTGATGGAGCCGGTGTCGGCGTGGGTAAGAGCTTTGGAAGGAAGTCGCGCAACTCCGGGTAAAACTTTTTTGCTTCCTCGGGAGAAGCAAACTCGATGGCAATCACAACGTTTGGCAAGTCCGGTCTGGACGACCAACCAGCGACCATCATGCGCGAGCCGGCGAGCACGTCAGCGTGCGCATTCAGCCATTTCACAACTGTCTTGAATTCTTTTGGCGGACCACCAAGCTTCATTATTGGATCAAGCAGGTCGTTTACAGCAGACGAACGAACCAACCCGCCAACCCCTCTAATCTCGCAATAGATTTTGTAACTATCCGCGGCGAGCAGCGAGTCGAAGGTTGGTGCCGGTTCGGGAACCTCCGGTTTCCTTGGGGCGTTATGACGCTGCTGCGCGAGCAGTGGCGTTGCGAGCATGACAAGCGCAACGACACAGCTGATTAGGGGATTAGTTTGCTTTAAGATCTTCATGTGAGTAAAAGGAAGTTTTAGTGCTCATATAAGGTTGGGTCGCATAGCGCCAGTATACCTTGGATTGGTGATGCTGTAGTGATGATTTGGCGGGCGATTAGTGCTTGTGTTTTCAAAACTACAACATTACCGACAACTGTGATTCGCTGGACCTTGACGCTAATCGACTCACTTCGCCAATCGCTTCCAAACATTGGCTTCGCCTTCACTCTTTACCAGTCGTCGGACTTCGCCGTAAGCGGCGGCATATACTGTCCGCATTTCATCGGCTGAGACCGTCCAGGTCGAGTAACCCAGCTGCTTGTCAATTTCGGCGGTCGTCATTCGCTTCCGCGGTTCGTAGCGCGCGAGCAAACGGCCCTCACCTGCCAGGTGTAACGCAAACCCTTCTGCCAGCCAGCGTGGCGCACGGCCGCGACTCACCAAATCAATCATAGCGTGTACGAGTTCATGGCGGAGAGTTGTTTCGAGAATTTTGCGGCGCCTTAGTGTTTGGAGTGGTTGAAGCTCAATCTTGTTTCCCCGTGTAGCGGCCGCGGCCCAGATTGGCAGGCCTGTGCGGCCGACAAAATCGCCGGTAGTTTCGTTTACAACTACTTCGAGGACGGGGAACTGAACTTTAATTCCGGCGGCGGCCACGCGCGCCAGCAGTGACTTGCGGCTTGACTGAAGCAAACCAAGCAACGCGTCGGCATCGCGTTGATTGACGGTGGCTGGATAGTTAATGCGAAAGTCTTCGCTGCGAAGAGTAAGTCGAGGCACAGTGTCGCGAGGAAGTTTTGAGGGTTGGCTCACGAGGGACTCAACCCGAGGCGCCCACATGAGATCAGCCGACTGAGCGCTATTGCTATTTGGGTGGAGCACTGATTTGAAACTCTCCGTGCTGCCTTGCTGTTTTGAATTAACGCTAAGCAAACACTCACCACCAAGGCACAGAGAACACTGAGGAGGCACAGAGAAAGCTGAGATTAAACCACCACCGCTACTGGCGACATGTGTCGAGGGAAAATACTTCGTCAGAATTTGCCGGTAATTTGCGCCACGCTCCGCCATGACGTGCGCCCCTTCCTGGCAAAGCCCGAGCCCGTGCCCAAACCCACGGCCACGAAAAATGAAATTCGAACCTGAACGCGTAATTTCAAAATGCGAACTCTTGAGCAAGTTCCAACCAAGCGCGCGCCCCACAATGATCTTAAAGTCCCACCCCTTTATCGTTACGCGGCGATTACCTTCCAGGGCGATTAACTCTGCACGACCGCTCGCATCGGTGCGTACGACACTGACGTTAAGCAAACGCTCTCCAACATTCGCACGCGGATCTGTTTGCAGTGCCTTGAGCAATCGCGTCTGCGAAATCGTGTCTGTCCAGCTAGCGTGCGCTTCGTTAGCGCAATATTCGTCGTGTACCCCGCGCAAATAGGGAGGGGAACTGCCGCCCCACAGCGTTGTCATATTTGCAGTGGCGCCTCCACACGAGGCGCTGAAGTAGGAATCGGCCAACTCATTATTTTGATCGCGGAGAATTTCTCCCTGAGTAGCTTCAACGGCTTCGAGAATGAGGGGCGAAATGTAACTGCCAGAGTCCGGATCTGCCGGACGGTATCTTTCACAGTGTGTTGAGTTGCAGAAGTCGTAGCCGTCTCGAGCATGCCGCCCAAGGTTTCTGAGCGCGTAGCTACGGACCGCGATGGCCAGGGCTTTCAAAGCGTCAGGTTCAGTTTCCATGCTGCCCTCGGCTGCCACTACGCCGCGAACATAGTCTTCTAATTTCACCGTCCGCGTGATGTTCTCGCGGACCAGGTGAACTTTGATTGCGGGTGTTTGAGATTTTGAGATTTCAGATTTTGAATCTGAGATTTGAGATTTGAAATTTGAAATCTCAGATGGGATCTCAGCTTTAAGATCTGAGTTCTCAGAAGACGCAAACTCATCGAAGATCGGGCGGGCTACCTGGGCTGCTTCAAATCCGTGGCCCTTCGCTAAAAGAACGAGCACTGCCAGCTTGATCTTGTCGGGCGCGGCTTCGGAATCGGACGCCGCCTCGGTTCCTGTTGAAGCGATCCCAACAAACCAGCCATGTGTACGAAAGCCGTTGAGTTCAGTGGCTGTTCCGGTCTTGCCGAAGATGTAAACAGGTAACGAATACAGTTTCGCTTTTTCGGCGCTGCCATAACGAACAGCTCCGCGCATGCCTCTGACAATGAGTTCCCGATCGCGATCTTTGACTTCGACATTCGCCTGCAGTTCTGCTTCGAAGTCTGCCGGCTTTTCGAGTTGTGGCGTGAAGAGTCGGCCTCCATTGACGAGGGCGACATAGGCGTTGATGACTTGAATAGGGGTTGCCTGGAGATAGTTGCCCTCACCGATTGCATTTTGCGGTTGCCAATTGCTACGCCGGAGTTCCCCGGTTATTTCTCCGCCGGCATTGACCCCGGTCTTTCTGCCGAAACCAAATTCGCTGAGCGTGCCGCTAAAGTTCGTCTCTTTGAGGTGTTCACCCAGCGCACTGAAGTAGTAGTTGCAGGAATAGGCAATGGCCTCAGTAGGATTCAGCGGCGGCAGATCGCGAGGATGCGAACAGGTCGTCTGAAATGCGTGATGCGAATATTTTTCGTGACACAGAGTGCGCGAGTCTTCATCAATCAAGCCGGACCGTAACGCAGCCAGAGCTGTAAATGGTTTTATCGCGGACCCTACAGGAAAATTTTCCCGGAAGGCGACCTCCGGATTGACGATGGCGCGGATGCGTCCCGTTTGCGGATCCATCACGATAATGGTGCCGTGGCGATCGCCGAGTGCTTGCGTGGCAGTGCGCTGCAGGCGTTCATCGAATGACTCGGCATTCGCCGCCGCGTGTGAGGTGGAAAGGCCGGAATGCCCTGCGAGTCGCGAAAGTCTTAGCGCGGGCGCTCCAGCAAAAACCGCAAAGCAGATTGCAAGGCCGGCAGCGAGAGACAAACGTGAACGGGGCGCCCACTTGTTTCGAACTTCCTGTACCGCCAGTGAAGACGGAGTGTCCGCCGTCCCCGCATCTGCCGGCAGGGTTCCCTGGCTGATGGATACCAATGAATCGGGCGACTGCATCAAGCTGCCTCGTTTGCCGGTTCAGGCTGTGGGCCTGACGAGAATCGCCCGAGGGCGCGCACGGTGATAGTCCAGCCAAACAGCGTCAGAGCAAACACCACCAACAGTCGCGCTACCAGAAACGAAAGCTCCAGCCATGCGTGCTGCGACTGAGTGGTTCTGAAAAGCAAAAAATAAGGGGCTACAGCGAAAACGAGAAATCCGGCGATGTATATGAGGACGGATTGAGGAGCGAAGGCGCGCGACAGAAGGGTTGCAGTTTTGCGAACCGCGCCGCCCAGTCCATCACGCATGGTCGCAACCCACAAATGGATTGCCGCCAGCGGCAAGACCAGGCCGAACGCCAGATAACGCAGGGTCGAGAACAGAGCGACTCGCCAATTAATAGGGCGGGCCGGTGGCGTGTTAGCCGTGGGCGCCAGCGTATGGGTAGCAGTGATTGAGGGTTCGTTAATATTTTGCCCAAAGTAATTCTGTGCCCGACCGAGAAGATAGGCGATGAGTATCGCGAGAACGATGAGCGGCAGACTGATCAAGATCAGTTTCCAGAAGCTGGTCAACGATCTTTTTAGCAGAAAGCCTGCAGTCAGTGGCTCGGTCTCGGCGGTACCCTCCTTCGCAATCTGCCGCGCGCTGCTGCCGGCAATCATCGTCTGGAGTATGAAGAAGACCAGGGGAGCGGCGACCGCGAGCACAAAAGTCAGGATCACCTGGGGTAGCGTCGCTTCCCTAATCGATACAAAGAAGTAAAGAAGAACGAGCAGTGACGCGTAGACAGCCGCCATTAACATCATCGATGGCCAATTTCTAAAAACGTTGCGAGCGGCCGTGACGATCGAATGAAATGTTTCAGTCAACATATTGTGATCCTCATTAGAAATCAGAGCGTAACCGCCAAGGCGCCAAGATCGCCGAGGGAACAAAGGAATTGAAAGGTTGATTCCTGTTTAGACATCTTTCTTATCTTGGCGTTCTCAGCGTCGTGGCAGTTAGTCTTACTTTCTTTCCAGAAACGCCAGCTTCCCTGACGCCGTGTTTGACTGCGTTGACGCCCGGTACATCAACTCCGCGCGCGCCGGCGCCACGCGAAACTGCCCCGGTATCTGCACTCGCATCGCATATTGGAAGGTCGCCTTGCCATCAAAGTAGTCGAGGAAGAACACCGTCCGGTTATCGCGAAACTCACGCGAGCTGTACCAATCAGTCCAGTCATGTCCGGAGGTGTAGTCGAGGTTGAGGTTTCCTACGCTCTCAACCTGTTCTGCTCCGGCAGGAATCGGATCCTCGATCATTAGGTGGCGCGCCTTCGAACCGTTGAGTGTTAGCCGTACAACGAGCATGTCTCCGGAATGAACCTCACCACTCAATGGTTCAGTCTTCCATTTCAGCTTGTAGCCGTCTTCAACGACACTGAGCCGGAGATATTCCCTGGTGAGATTCAGATCGGCGGAGCCTCGCGCTGCTACGTCGTCTTCGCCGGTGTAATAGTCCAGCGATGACGAAAAATAGACCACGCCCTTGCCGCGCTTGACGATGCGAATGTCATTAGTCCCGGCGACATCGTTTGCTTTGCGGGAGACAGAGAAGGTTTGCGAAGCCGCTGACGATACGTGCTGGGTCAACACGTTTTCACCGTTCAGATAGACTTCGACGTCGTAATCCGGCGAAAGTTCCCGGCTTACTTTCAGATAGTCGATGAGTCCGAGGATTGCGAACGCCGTGTCCTTAGTTGAGTTCCAGTAGTAACCGCTGTGACGGTTCGAAACCAGCCAGCGCGCCACCTTGGCCAGCACCGGACTGTCAGGCTTGATACGAGCGAGCGCCTTCAGAGACAAAGCGGTTGCTTCCGTGTCGTTTGTCTCCGCAAAGTCGAGCATGGGCTTGCGGCTTGAGGACCAGTAAGCAGAGAAGTCATCCGCCGAGACGGTCCTTTCAATTTCGGCAGCGACTTCGCGCGCGCGTTTGTCGTCCTTGCGATGCTTCAAGGTTAACGCCAGCAGCGCCCGTCCATACGGCTGCAGGTTCCCGCGTTCGTTGACGATTTTTTCAACATAGTGTCCATCGCCGCCACCGCTTTCCTCGAGGGCGTAGACCATGAACGCGCGTGTCTCAAGGTCGATCTGCGTCCCTGCTTCGGTCGTGCCCGAATCGAGCATCTGTTTCAGTTTCTCGCGACCACTCGCGATCCGATTTTCATCGGGTTCATACCCGTTTTGCTTTGCCAGCGTCAGGCCGCTGACAACATAAGCGGTCATGAAGGGATCGCTTTGATCGTCTTTCCACCAACCCCAGCCGCCATCGTTGTGCTGGTAGGCGTATAAGCGATCCATTCCTTTCTGAACTTTTTTGGGAAGGTCGTTTGAGTCTTTTATTGACGACATCTTCACGTTTTTCAAAGCCTGCGTGACGATCACGTTGGGCAGAAAACTCGACATGGTCTGCTCAGTGCAGCCATACGGATAGGTGGTCAGGTAGTCTAAAGCGCCAAACAAGGTGCCGGCGATAGAAGGCGCGACCTCGATTTTGAAACTACGCGCGCGCGCATCGGCGTTTGGCGGCAAGTTCATCGAAAAAGTCTTTTCGGCATTCTCGTCCGAAAAAGAGGCCGACTCATTTTTTACCTGGTGCAAACCACGCGGTACTACCGTCAAGGGCAATTCGACCGCGTCTGATTCAGTATCGGTTAGAGCTTTAGCCAGCAGTTTGATTTCGCCGGCATTCGGAGCGGAGATCTGCCAGTCAATTCGATGCTCGCCTTGCTTGGTAATGGTGACAGTTTGTTTCCCGGAGTTTTGCAGTTGTGCGCCGTCTACTTCGAGCGATATCTGGGTTGCCTTGTCCGCGTTGAGATAGTTGTGGACGATTCCGGAAAGCGTGACGGTGTCACCCTGGGTGACGAACCGCGGCGTTTCCAGTCGCATGATCTCATCTTTGCGCGCGACCACTTTGTACTTTGTCGCGCCTACTTTGGTGTCAGCCGTTATGCCACGCGCGGTGGCACGCCAGGTGGTCAGGTTATCAGGCAGTTCAACTTTAACTGTGGCTTTGCCATCTGCGCCTGTTACCACGTCAGGTTGCCAGAAGGCAGTGTCTTTGAAGTTTTTCCTGATAGTAGGTTGAACCAGGTCACCTTCATTCTTGAAATCGGCAAGCTGGTAGGTCGATTTGTTTTTGGCGAGATCGATTGGTTTGTCGCCGGAGTAACCAGTGAAGGAATAGTTGATCGAGAGATGCGTTTCAACGCTGCTGTAGCGCAGTCCGTAGAACTCGCTCTTGATGTTGCCAGAATAATCCGGCGACACGCTATAGATCGCTTCATCGACCACGCCGAGACTCACTTCGGCCCCGGATACAGGTGCGCCATCAGCATTGCGCGCCAGGATTGTGTACGAAGCCGCCTCGCGTGGCTTGTACTCTTTCTTGTTCGAGATGATTTCCAGGTTAAGCATCTTGTCGCGCGCGGGCACGATCAGGCGCTGGTCGCTCGTATACATATCGCCACCCTTAACGTATGAGACGTTAAGGAAAACGTTCGGAGCGTAACTGGCCTGTATGGGAACATCGAGGACAATTGACCTGCCTGCCGAACTGACATGCTGGACAGACATCACGTTGTTTAGTTCCGTGCTTACCAGGAGGTGCGCATTATCTGTTGGCAGGATCGCCAACACGTGGGCAGTGTCGCCGGGTTTGTACGACTTCTTGTCGGGCACGAGTTTTATTGCGGCGTAGTCTGTACTATAAAAAGAAGACTCATTCCACGGATATTGTCGATCAGTCACCCAGAGATAGCCGCCGATGGTCGGCACAGCCCGGCCATTTTCCCAAATCACCGTTTTTATCGAGAGGTTGCCGGCTTCCGTCGTGGTGTAGTCGTAGCTGGCCTGGCCTTGCGAGTCTGTTTGCACGTCTGCATAGGCTATCGGCCGTTCGTGCATTTCATACTCCGGGTAGTAATACTCATCGGCATCCTCCGGTTTCGGTTTCTTGGTCCAGGTGCGCTCGACAAACTGAAGCTGTACCGGCACGGAAACCGGATGGCCTTCGTAGTTAGCAGTCGCAACATGAATCTTAGCGAGGTCGCCTTTGTTATAAACGTAACGATCGGGTTCGGCATTCGCGACTACGGTGCCACGAGTAGCAACAAAGCTACCGGCGCCATCAATTGTCCGGCGAGCTGAATCCGTAACCTGCGCTTCGAGACGATAGCTGTAGTCTGAGGTATCAGTTTCGTCGGCCTGCGGAACGGGAAAGTCAATATTCAGGTGACCGCGGGCGTCTAGCTTTCCTTCGCTCTCCTGAACCATGTCGTCGCCGCCCCGATAAAACTGCGAATACTCGTCTTCCGTCTCCGACTCGTCAGTTGTTTCGTCAGTATCTTCCTCGCCAAACCAGGCGTAGTAACGTGAGCGATAGATGTAATACTTCACTTCGGCATTCGCGACGGGCGCGCCAAAGAAATAACGCGCGTCGATGGAGAAGTTAGCTTTCTGACCGGTCTGCACGAATTTTCCGGGAACAGAAACGTTCACTTTGTATTCAGGTTTTTTATATTCCGCTACTTCGAAGCTGCCGCTGGCTGAACCGCTCTCTACTTCAGCGGCGATGCGGTAGCTGCCGAGAGGCGCTTCCTCAGCAATGTCGACATCGCCATTGAACGTGCCGCGCGGAGATATCGAAAGTTCTTTCGTGAGAATGTTGGCGCCATTCGGATCTTCGATGGTCACGTTGACAGTGTTGTCGGAGACTGGTTTGTAGGCGCCGTTTGAATCTACAGAGCGAATGATCCCTTTGAAGTTAACTTTGTGAGTCGGACGGTAGACCGGGCGGTCTGTATAGATATAGCCTTTGAGGTTTTCTCCGCCTTCCTCGTCTTCCCCATAACCATAAAACATTGAACCCAGATCGGAAATTGCAAAGTTGCTGCTTTGTTTGGCAAGGATCAGCAGTGATTCGGAATCAGTTTCATCAGGTTCTTCGGCGTCGGCTTCTTCGGCCCCACCTTCTTCACCGGCACCTTCTTCATCAGCCGCTTTGGCCGCCGGCTTCTTCTTTTCGATCTTAGTTCTAAGTATTCCCTGACTGTCAGTGACTCCGCTGGCGACGGTTTTTTGCTCCCTTACGATTTCCACCTGCGCTCCCGGACGCGGTTCGCCGGTTTTGCGATCCACCGTGTAAACAAGGAGCTCTCCATCGCGAGTGGTCTTGTCAATCATCGTCAAATCCGTAACCACAACCACGGTGTAGGCGCGCAAATCGTTTTCAACCGCTTCCACCAGATAGACTCCGGGAGTCTTTTTCCCCAGAGGGATCATGCGTTGATCGTAGGCGTTTTCCAGTGGCGGCAAAGGCTCGCGCCAACTACTAACCAGCATGTCCGGATTCAGCAAGGGCACTCGAGCGTAGTCCGAAACATTCAACGGTGTGCGAACGATATCCTCTTCTTTGCGAAACTTATGGTTGAAGGCCTCGCGAGAGTCGCGTCGCAACTGACCGCGCACGAACCCCTGGATTCCGCCATACGCCCAACGCTTCAGACTGCGCACCTTCTCTAGAAATGATTCGCGGTGTGGCAAGGTGCTGGCAACTTCCGCTTCTTCATGCTCGCCCATCTGATGAGGATCTTTGAGCCCGGTGAAAAATTTTCGCGGATCCTTTACCTGGTAAACGCGAAAGTCCAGATGGTCAACACCCTGGTAGTCCACCCACAAGCGCGCGTTATCACTCGAGCCGTAAGTGCGATGAGTGGAGAGTGAGAAGAACGGCTTGTCCGACGGAAGACGTTTTTCGAGATAGGCGGGAGCCGGTGGCGCTGACTTCGCTTTAGCTCGCGAGCGCAACGTCGCGACTGTCAGGGCCGCTGCAATCGCGACGAGGTAAATCAAAGAAGTAGTTAGAACGCGATAAGAACGAGAGTTCATTTCAAACACGGCTTAGCCTCCTTGGGGCCAGTCGACAAGTGTGTCATTCGAGTATTTTCAATCTATAGAAGCCGAGAAAGTTGGGATTGCTTTCAACCGGCCGCCAGCGTTTGTTGGGGTGTTGATCCAACACCGAGAGCTCAACTTTTTTCACAGTGCCTGCGTCGGTCGGCGAGGAACCGGTGTGATAAACCACCCAGTCGCTCGCCTGGTTGCCACCGAGTTGCGCGCCACCTAGAAAAATCATTACGTGGTAGGGAAACTTCTGCACCCAGGGTTGATAGAAAAACAGCAAATCGCCAGGTTGGGCCACCCGCCGATCTCGGCTGATGAATTTGGAATTGAAACTCTTGAGACTGCGCGCGTCTGCAAACTCTGAAAAGGTCCCGTTGGAGAGCTCGCCTTCTTTGTAGGAGCCAAAGCCAGTGCGGAAGAGCTTTTCTCCAAGCGGGCCCTGCTCGAGCGTGTAACGCGCCACATCGGGCGCGACCGGCTTATATGCCGGCCCCATCTTTTGCAACCAGGCGCGATCGTGCCGTCGCAAGCTCTCGCGCCAGGCAAACCGCACCAGGCCGGCGCAGTCTCTTTGTTCTGCGTTCCACTGTTCGCTCAGCTGGTAAAACTGACCTTCGGCGATCAGCGTGAACCAGCGGCGAAAGTTCTCGCGGTCCATAAAACTTTGCAATTCAGCCGTGTCTGGGATGCCATCGTTATCTGAGTCTAAAGAAGCGGAATGCGCTAAGGCATGATTGGTGGTGTGGCTGTTAAGGGCAGAAACCGGGCCGGCAGATTGAAGAGTGCTCCTCTGATTTCGAGCGAGCGAGAAGTAGGAACCCAGAAGGACAACAACAAAGCAAACCAGTAATGCGAAGCTGAACTGTCGTCGTTTAATAAACGCGAGCATGGAGGAATTATTGGTCCTGGCTGCTAAGTTTTCGAGGCGGCGTTAATCAGTCGGCGGCCATGTTATCACGTACACCCCCAGCGTTTGGTACTGACGGAGCGACTGTGGGAAGCCACAGTTAAATGCGAGCTGGGAAAAGCTGTGAATCGGCACCTCGCCGTGGGTCGACAAAGTAATAACCAGGAGTGCGCGCCAGGAGCGGGGGCAAGCCCGCCTTCCCGACTGCAAGTCTTTTGAGTTGAACTTTGGAACCCTGGAGGTGGGATCGTGATTCAACATTAACTACGTGCAGTAAGGAAGGCGGGCTTGCCCCGCTCTTGGCACTCCTGGTTCTGACTTTCCTTGCGTTCGCGGTGGGAAGTTTGGGCATAGGCCACAAATTCTTATCTGCTTTTTTGGTGTCAAAAATCACGGCAAGAATGCCTGTCCTACCAAAGCAAACGGCGAGGAAAAAGAGTATTGCAAAAACTGACAGGCGCGGGTAGATTGTTGTCAGACACACAAAACGTGGGGCAGGATCATCGCCTTGCTTCGGATGTATCGCTGCTTAGCAAAATATTGTTGGAGGTAAAGAAGTGCCGACTGGAACATGTCCCGAATGTGATGCGGATGTCCATGTGGATACGGACACGGATAAAGGTGAAAGCGTTTCCTGTGAGGAATGCGGTGTTGAGCTCGAGGTGGTCGGACTCGATCCGGTGGAGCTGGATATCGTGGAAGAAGATGACCTTGACGACGATGATGAAGACGACGAATTCTGAAGGGACAGGAAGCAGGAGGCAGGAGCAGGAGCAGGTTCGAGCGTTCCTGATTCACCGCTCCTTTATAAAAGAATCGGTTTGAACTGCCTCCTGCCCTTGCCTCCTGCTCCTATTTCCTGTTCTTTACCGCCTGAAAACCTGGACGACTCTGCCTCAGAATTAAGCCGCCTGGGCCCTCAACCCGAATATTGTGAAACTCGCCATCGTGGCGCTTCTGATCCGGTGGATAAAACGCCAGCACATAAGCCGAGGTAACCTCTTCGGCCAGGGCGCGAAACAATGGTTCGTAGTTGTTCTCGTCAGCGTAAACACTTCGTCCGCCCGTCAACTCGGCCAGACCACTAACGTCCAGCGGCGTCGGCAGAGGAGCTTGTGCTGCTGAAGCCAACACTCGTGAGTAAGAAGGCAGGGTCACAACGTAAATGCTGGCGTCAGCGGCGTTCGCACGCTCTATGACAGTTTTCGCCGAGACGGTGTCACCGACCGGGAAACCATCGGTAACCACCAAAACTGCACGCTTCATCAAACGGCGCTCACGAGTGCGAGGTGCGTGACGCACCAGCATGCGAACGGCGTCATCAACTGCGTCGTAAGTATGAGTCGACATTCCATTCGGCTCGCGCGCCATGCGGTCGAAGGCTCGATCTAATTTGGCTGTTTCAGAAGAAAACTTTTGTAGGACTTTCACGTTCATGCCGAAAGCCATGACCGCGTACAGCGCCGAGTGGCCGGAGAGCTGAGCGGAAAAGACGTGAAGCGCGCCTCGCAAACGTTCCATCTCCTCTGCGGTCATGCTGCCGGAAATGTCGAGCGCGAATACCACGGCCAGCGGACGGGGTTCACCGCTGCGTCGTTCTACTTGAAAGAAGGCGAGCGGCTGCTCGACGTTGTCGAGGTAGATTTTGAAGTCTCCCTGTTTGAGATTTCGAACCGGCCGGCCTTCGGAGTCGGTCGCGAATACGTCAAGAGAAACGAGGTCAGTGTCGACCTTCAAAACCTCGTCGGGTTCCTGGTCATCTCTCGGCAAGACTTGACGCGGGCGTTGTGCTTTGGAAGGGTCAGTTTCCTGGGCGAAGCCGGGTGGCGAGGTTGCGACGCCGAAAAGTATGACCACATACAATATGGCGAACAGCTTGCCTGATTTATGACGAGTTTTCATTGGAGCTGGAATCGGTTGGGGAGAAATCCTTCGCGCGAATTATACGAGCCACATCTTGGGTCGCCAAGAGTCCCGTAGGGACCGAATGTTTATAGACCTTCCGGATCTATATAAGGCTCTTCGCTCCAGAGGAGCGAGACAATATGCTTCGATGCTTCGACTATGCATCCACGAGGACATTGCGCTCCGCTGGAGCGCCAAACAGTGGTTGTCCGCAAGGTTCTATAGACGTTTGGCTCCTCTGGAGCCAGAACTTCATACGAAGGCAACAGGCTAGGAGTTTCCCTCATCAACTAATCCAGTTCCCGGTTCGCGGATATTGTCCTCGTGTCTGACACAATAAAACTGCAGTGGTGATATCATTAAGATAATGAAGAGAAATTTGCAGCTGGTACTGATGCTTGGACTCCTGGTGGTAAGCGTTTTTGCGCAAGACCGTTCAACCGGCAGCATTAAAGGCAAGGTTAAGGTTGAAACCGGAACTCCCGGCGGCGTTTCGGTGATTGTCAGACTGGGTGAACGGGAAGTGGCACGCGGTGTGACCGACAAGAACGGCGAGTTTGTAGTGTCGCGTCTGGCGCCTGGTCGCTATGGCGTGACTTTGCGCAAACCCGGACTTAGCGTGGGCAGCCTTGAGGACGTCGAAGTAAAAGCCGGCAAGACTCGATCGCTTGGAGATCGTTTGGTGCTCTCGATTGATGAGGGATCGATCGCTTTTATTCGCGGCAGCGTCTTCAACCAAAATGATCGCAGTGTCCCCAATGTGCGCATCGAGTTGGCGAGAGTCGAGCAGGACGGCTCTGTCAGGAAGATTGATGGCCGGGTCACAAACGAGATCGGTTCCTTCGTTTTCCGGCTCTCACCAGAGGTCGCCAAGTATCGGGTCACCGCCAAACCAAACGGAGGTGAAGCGGTCAGCAAAGATATAGAAATTGATGGCGCCGCCATCTACCGTGTAGCTTTATCTATCAAGTCCGCTGAAAACAGCAAACAGTAAACAGCAAACAGTAGACAGCAAGCGGTGAGTCAATCACGCTTCCTCACTTTCATGAGGGAGGCACACAGCTTCTCGGAAGACTGTTTTATTCTCGATCTGCTATTTACGATTTACTGTTCACGATTTACTATTCTGCCCATGGAAGAGCGTGAGGAGTTTCTTACTGCTCGCCAGCTTGCGAAAGTGTTGCAAGTTAGCGAGTCAACAGTGCGCCGGCTTGCGCGCAAGCGACGCATCCCTTCGGTTCGGGTCACGCCCCACATAATTCGCTTCCATCTCGACGCCGTGCGTGAAGCGTTGGACGTGCCTCGCTCCAGAATTCGTCATGGCGAATTCACTGAGCCGGTTGACGACTCACAGTTGTCGTTTGACGATCTGTTGGCGCTTAGCTGAAAGAAAAGAAGAGGTGATGAGTGATGAGTAATGAGTAATGAGGTAGCATCAGACGATTTCACTCATTACTCATCACTCATAACTTTTTTACTGTCTGTTTCCCAATTTGTCGCCAAGGCACCCGATACAGACCCATTGAAGGCAGATGCGAAGGCCATCCTTGAATTGAACAGCACCCACTTGCCGTTCTGCTTCATGTAGATGCGCGGCTGGCGAATAGGAAACCTCCGCGCAAAGGTTGGGTTCGCTTTCAAGAAGCGTTGAATGGTGGCGTTATCACCCGTAGCAACCCGCCATTTGCCGTCCTCGCGCACCAGATACTGCTGCACCACTATCTTGCCCTCAGCTTCAATTGGTTTGGCGAGTCGTCCATAAAGTTCAGTATCCGCGATGGCAAGGTTGCCGGCGACACGCACGGTTCCAATATTAATGCGATCCAGAATGTAGCGATCCTGAGATCGCTCCAGAGCGCTTGTGAAGCGATCGCGCGAAGTGCGGCTGCGAGTTGAGGAGGGCAGAGAATCATAAACTGAACCAAAGTCTCTCGACTGCAACTGCTGAAACACTTGTTGAACGACAGTGCGCACATCGCTTTCATCTGAAGCGAGCGTTACGTTCGGCATTAGGTAGAACCCGACTCCCAGCACCAAAACAAACGCGAGCCTTCGGATTCCAGTTTCCTTATTCATCGTCCAGGTCTTCATAAGCTTCTTCTTCATACCCATTGTTCTTTTCCTTTAGGTCCGCTGCTGCCGTGATCTCTTTCATTTGGACGCGGTAATTAAGAAACCACGCCAACATTCCGAGCGCCGCTACTACAAACGCGGTGTCGAAATTTCGCCGCCACAGGAAAACGCCCGCCATTACAATGGCAACTGCAGCGAGAATCATCCAAAAAATTTTCACGACTGTTCGCGTGACGACTACTTAACGTTCACCGGGATTGCCAGTTCAAGCGTTCCCGGTGGATAACAAACCTGATCGTCGCACGCTTGGATGCGCAAACGCGCGGGAATGGATCGTTCGCCTTTTTTTGCCGTCTTATCACTTTTCAGCGTCGGCTTCAGATCCGTGTCGCCCTCGTAAACTGCCAGCGGTTTTTCCGCGAAGGCGAATTTCTTCTCCTCCGCTTTCGGATAAGTGATAAAGGCAACGGAAACTCCCTCCGAGGGTGAAATCTCCAATACGGTTGCTTTCAGGTAAGGGAAGGTCGGCGGGTTTGCATTGACGTGGTAGCCGCTCTGGATGGTCAGTCGGACGGTGGCTTCTGCTGAGCCGCCCGCGGGAATCTCGACGCGTTGAGCTACAGCCTTTACCACGCCTTCGGACGTAATCTTTTGAGCGGCAGGCGATCCGGCTGGAGCGACTGCTGACTGAGAAGCTGAATTCGTCGCAGGCGATGGAGGCTTCGAGCAAGCTGCACTGACGACGAGCAGTGTTAGACAGGTAAGTAAAGTACGAGTGGAATGTGTCATCATATTGTTTAGCGATTTAGACTTAACCCAGCCGTGAATTTCCGGGTTCATTTGGAGGAGCCGGCGGCGAATTTGTTCTCAGTTCGCGAGACCAAACCGATTTTCCGGTTCGGCGCCAGAAGAAACGCACCAGCAGGCCAATGGGAAGAATAAGCAAAAGGAAAATTGGAATCATCACAATCACGAAGCGGATCAGAAACAATACTATTCCTATGGTGAGATCCACGCCGTCACTGACGGCTTCTCGAACGCTCCGGCGGAATCCTGAAGTGTTAACAACAATAGGCGCGGGAGACTGGAGACTGACCGTGATGGTCGAAAGGCTGGAACGATTCTCGAGAAACCGCTTGCGTCCTTCAAGCTTCTCAATCTCAGTTCTGACCTCGGCGATCTGACGCTGCACCTCAAGCGCGTCAGCCACCTTATTCGCCTGTTTCATGATTTCGAGAAACTGGAGCTCCAGCGCCTTTTGCGTCTTGATCCGCGCTTCGAGATCAATGAACTCCTCAGTTACGTCCTGGCCGGTTGCCTTTTGCTGGATCACCCGGTTCCCGGTGCCGAGGATCTGATCGTAGGCGGTTTGGAATTGGGCTGCTGGTACCCGAATAACCAGATTCACTTCGAGGTATTGCTTCGCGGGGTCTCCGGTATCATGCTGTTTGGACTCAGAAGTAACTACGAATCCGCCAAGCGCATCCGTAATCGAAGTGATCTTGCGTTCCGTATCCGCGGGGCTGGAAACTTCAAGTGTGAGTTCACCATTCCGCAGAATCTTTCGGTTTGCAGCCTCAGCCATCGACTGAGACTGACCGGCTTGCTGAAGCGAGACCTGGGTGGTGGTTTTGTATTCCTCGTTAGCCGCAATTTGCTTAGCCTCAGGGGCATTGCCCGCCACGAGCCTCTGCGAAGACGAAGAGTTCATTCTTTCGCAACTGCAAAGCAGCGAAAGTGAGACTAGAAGGGTGAAGATTTTGACTACTTTCATTGGGAGAGCCTCCGTTCAATGCTGGTGTTGTCGGGTAACATCACAAGAACGGGCGAACCAACTCATGCTTGCGGTCGGCGGCTAGATGATTCCGAGGTCATTCAGCGTCAACTTTGATCCGCCTCTTTACTCCCGTCAGGCTTCTTAATCCCAAACTTCTCGAGCCGGTACTGCAACGTACGAAAAGTCAGTCCTAAGAGCTTCGCAGATTTCGTGATGTTGTAGTCAGTCTGTTCCATCGCCTGCATGATGAGGTCGCGTTCGACGTCTTCAAAACTAATTCCTTCAGGCGGCAGCTTAAACGCGCCTTCCGCGACCGGCCGGGATTCCTGTCGCACTTCGAGCGGCAGATCCTCGATTGTTATTTGGTCGCCCTCGCAAAGAAGAATTGCGCGCTCGATTGCCGACTCGAGTTGGCGAACGTTGCCCGGCCAGCTGTAATCCATCATCAGCTTGCGCGTTTCCGGCGTCAGCCCGCGCACCAGACGCGAAGTGTTGCGGGTGTGCTTCTTTACGAAGTAGTCGATAAGGACCGGAATGTCTTCCCGGCGTTCACGCAGGGGCGGAACGTCGACTGAAAGCACGTTGATTCTGTAATAAAGGTCGTCGCGAAACCGGCCATCGGTAACCATGGCACGAAGATCGCGGTTCGTCGCAGCAATCACGCGAACGTCAACACTGATTTCGTGAGTGCCGCCCACCCGTCTGATTTTGCGTTCCTGCAGAGCGCGCAGGAGCTTGGCTTGCATAGCCACGTCGAGCTCGGCAATCTCGTCGAGGAAAAGCGTGCCGCGGTCGGCGATCTCAAAGAGGCCTTTTTTCTCGGCATGCGCGCCGGTGAAGGAACCCTTTTCGTGGCCGAACAGTTCCGACTCCAGCAGATTCTCATTTATGGCCGCACAGTTGACCGCCTGAAACATCTCCTGGGCGCGTGGCGACTGATTGTGAGTCGCACGGGCGATCAACTCCTTACCGGTGCCGGATTCGCCGCGAATTAGCACGGTCGAATTTGAGCGAGCGACCTTAAGTATCATTCGCTTCACCGACTCCATATTGGGTGAGGCGGAGATAATTTCTGTATCTAGAGCATCGAGCTTCTCTAGCGCCCGATTAATCGTTTCCAGAAGCGCTGTCTTGTCGTAGGGTTTCTCGAGATAATCAAACGCGCCGCGGCGCAGAGCTTCCTTGGCCGATTCGATAGATCCGTGAGCCGTTAGAAGAATAACGATTATCGACGAATCAAGACCGAGCAGGTGTTGGAGCAACTCGATGCCGTCCATGCCTGTCATCATGAGATCAGTCAGGGCAAGATCGAATCGCCGGTCCTTAGCAAACTTGATGGCGGCTTCGCCTGATGAAGCCGTGGTAACGTCATAGCCTTCCCCAGACAAGATCATCTCGAGGATCTCACGCTGCGATTTTTCGTCGTCTACTACGAGTATGGTTTTGCGAGCCATAACACTGAAGGCTGAAGGCTGAATGATTAAGGATAAATAAGGCCCTGGCCCCGCAACTGGACTTATTCATACCTCATCCTTCATCCCCCATCCTTTCCTCCTCCTTCGTCCTCTGGTTTTACCGGCAGGATGATCACGAATGTTGTGCCGCTGCCCTGTTTTGAACTCACGCTGATTGAACCGCCGTGATCATCAATTGCTTTCCTGACAATGGCAAGTCCCAGGCCCGTACCTGTTTCTTTCGTCGAAAAGTAAGGCTCGAAGATCTTGGCAATGTCGTCGGTCGCAATTCCTCTTCCCGTATCAGTAATCTCAACGCGCGCGCTGTCGTTTGTTTCGGACATCAGCTTAATCCCAACAGTTCCTCCGCTGCCATCTATTGCCTCGAGACTATTGAGCAGGAGGTTCGTAAAAACTGACCGCAGGGAATCCTTGTCAGCCAAGACCAGAGGCAGGTTGGCGTCAGCTTCCAGAACAGTGTTGACTCCTCGCTCGGCGGCCTGTCCGGCAATAACGCGCAGAGCATCTTCCGCCTGTACGCGCAGGTCGAGCGCTTCGAGCTCAAGTGCTGACGGCCGGGAGTATTTCAGAAAATCCGTAATGTGGCGATTGATTCGCTGCACCTCTGACTTGAGTTGATTCGCCAGGCGCTCAAAAGTTTCGCGCTTCGCCGGGTCTGCCGGCGCGAAGGATGAGCGCAAGTGATCCAGAGTGAGATTGATGTAGTTCAACGGGTTGCGAATCTCGTGGGCGATGGCAGCAGCCAGCCGTCCCACCACCGCTGCTTTCTCAACTTGATGAAGTTTAGTTTCCAGCTCCCGCAAGCTTCCCAGCTTTGCAGTCATGTCGTTGAACGCGACAGCCAACGCTCCCATTTCATCGTTGCGATCTGTCGGCACGCGAACGTCGAAATCTCCGGTTGCCACGCGCTGAGCTGCAACCGACAAACGTTTGACTGGCCGCGTAAACCTCCAGACAAACAACCCCGTGACCAACGTGGTCGCGAGCAATAACAGAAGTGTGTATTGAGCCGAACGCGAAGCTTGGCGCTCGAGAATGCTTCTGAGCGTCTTTGCCGAGCCAAGGACGACGATTATGTACAACCGGCCTTGTTGGGTTCCTACGGGAAAATAAAACGCGCCGGGTTCGCCAGACTGTGCGCGCGCCGCAGCCAACCACTCGGGAAGTTGCTGGCTTTCGTCGGGTAGTTCGACGGCACTTCTCAACGGAGGCAACTTCACCTCATTAATTTTCCTATAGCTGCGTGGGCTCTGGTCTGCGTTTTTCTCCGGCGCGTAGTCCTGGCTCAGACTGTCGAGAACGTCGCCGTTGCTGTCTACCACCAGCACGTTACGCACGCGGCCATTCGGTTCCTCCAGAAGCGGCTCGCGGACACTGCTTCTGATTTCGTAGAGATACTTGTTGCTGGAGATGCTGTTAACTCCCAGCGCCACTCCGGCCATTATTGCCTGCTCCTGCTCAACCAGCATGTGGGCGTTTCGCTTTACCGATTGCAGGTTTACGTAGTACTGAACGCCAAGCGTCAGTCCGAGCAGCACCACCAGCAGAAGGACCAGGCGCGCCCGAAAGCTATCGAAGATTTGCGGAGTCCTCATAATAGTTTGAGGGAGAATAACAGCTGGATCGTTGTCATCATTCCGTATTGCTGTACTAAGAAAGAACAGAAAGATTGCAATGTGACCAGTTGTGTACAAAAGATTACTTTTGTATTGTTCCTCGTGATTTCAGATGGTATAGTCGCGTCGGTCTCGAATCAATGTCCCCAGGGACCGCCAATTAGGGAATTCTCCCACCTCAACGTAGAGGACCCTCAGGTCCATAAGAAAACAAGGGTTTTTTTATGAGAGCGTTTTGACTCTCAGGACTGCCAAAATAGTTTTTTGCATTTGAGAATCGGCGTTTCCCAGGCCTTTCCCGATGTGTTACACGGCGTAGATTTTTCCGCGAGGCTAATACAGCCAAGCAAGACCAAACCCGTAGAAAGGTAATAGACCCCTGATGACTTTGAGCAATCGGAACCCCCACATTTTTATTTCCGCATTTATCCTAATTGTTCTTCTTGTTCTTCCCCTGCAAATTGCCGACGCTGGCAAGAAGCGTTCCCAAAACAACTCTCGCGCAAAAAACAGCCGCCGCAGTTCCTCGCGGTCTGAGAAAAGTAAAAGGCTTTCCGCAAGAGATCGGCGCTCTAATCGGCGCGAGCGTCTTTCTGCCAGAAGCTCGCGGCGCGGGGGCAAATCCCGCGTGCGTTTATCGCGAAGAGATATCAGACGCGAGCGCATTCAGAACGCCCGCGAACAGGCTGCCTTATTAAAGGCGCTTGAGCGAAGGCGTGGCCGTCCTTTGACTAAGCGCGAACGCGCTGCCGAGCTGCGACGCATGGGCTCAAAACGTCGACGTGAAATCCTTGAAGCGCGGCGCCGAGCCGAGGCTGCGCGCCGTGCGGCCATTGCCCGTCAGCGTGCGCTGGATAAAGCCTTGCGCGACGAAGTTCAGGGAATGATTTTGCGAGACAACACCAGTGGAGAGGATCCTCAGGTGCGCCAGGTTGCCATTAACGCGCTTGGTAATCACGCCGGTACAGTTCTAGTAATGGATCCGATGACTGGCAAAGTCTATTCGATAGTCAACCAGGAGTGGGGCGTGCGACGAGGCTTCAAACCTTGCTCAACGATCAAGCTCGTGACCGGAGTCGCCGGCCTTTCAGAAAATATTATTCCGCCTGCAGAGGTAGGGTTGGTCTCAGATCGCTCGCGTATGGATCTGACCGGGGCGCTTGCTCGCTCTGACAACGGCTACTTCGAACGCGTCGGTAACGGCATCGGTTTCGACAAGATGATTCACTATGCGCGCGAAATGGGGTTGGGTGAAAAAACCGGAGCGAATGTTCCGTTTGAGTTTGCCGGCCGCCTGCCGGAGATGAGTCCTAACTTCACTCTTCGTCGAATGTTTTCGTATGCGGATGGATTCGAAGTAACTGCTTTGCAGTTGGGGAATCTCGTGTCGGCAATGGCCAACGGCGGAAAGTTGCTGGTGCCACAGGTTCCGGCGCCTCAAGACAAAGCCAAATTCAAAACTAAGGTGCGTCGGAAGCTGGATATAGACGGCAACGTTTTACAGCGAATGATTCCGGGAATGATCGGTTCAGTAAACTACGGCTCCGGTCGAAAAGCATATGATCCGATGCAAACAGTAGCGGGAAAGACAGGCACTTGTAATGGCGGCGGCGGCAGTTGGGTGGGACTCTTCACCTCTTATGCGCCTCTCGCCAATCCCAAGCTCGCGGTCGTAGTAATTACCCGTGGAACTGACGCCCATCACCACCTTCCAGCAGCCGTGGCCGGGAGAATCTATCGCGACCTGCACGATCGTTTCGGCACACCGACAAATCTTCAGATAGCCTCCACTCCTGACGACGAAGAAAAGGAAGTTGGCACTGAAGAAGGCGACGACATGATTGCCGATGAAAATGGTACCACTGCAGAGGACACGGACGAATCAAACGCCGCCGCGGCCCCTGCGCCCACTCACAAGCTGGTACCCGAGTCGGCGCCTTCAAACGTCAAACGTGTGATAAATCCAATCAACACACCAGCCCAGAAAGCGGACACTCAAAAGGCGGTTACACCAGCGAAATCTTCGGTTCCGCCGCCGACGCAGCCCGACGACAGGCCGCGAAGGACACAGGATCCGCAGGAGTAGTTGCAAGAGACTTGCAATCTCCGTAACCCATTTGCGCCGGAGCGTCGTAAACCGTGAACGATGCCCGGCGCAAACTCTTTTTCCAGCGCGCTTTTTTCTTTTCATGTGCCAACATTCTTGCCTTGACAGCTTATGGGAGTTGCAGGAATATTGCGGGCGTTCTTTTGGGGTTCCATTACAAATTGAGTTCTCTCCTGACCGCGACGTAGAACAGCAGCTCAGATCGGCAACCGGCTTTTGTGAGTCCGCATCCTAGTGGCGCGTTATTTGCTAGGTAAGGAACGAGGAATTTGTCCTCGGCAAAGAGGGCTGAAGAGAGAACTTGGAGGTTGTGAAACAAATAATGAAAAAGACAATTCGGGTATTGGCAGCTTACGCTACTCTGGCTTTCATACCAGTGTTGGCTAATGTTATTGAGACAAAAGGGCAAACGCCTGCTGCGCCAGCAACTCAGGGGCAGTGCACCGATGAAGTTAAGGTTGCCTGGTATAGTGACTTCACCAAGCTGAGGACTACCGATACCGCGAATGCTTACGAAGCGTCGAAGAAATACTTGAATTGTTCGCAGGCAGAAGATCAGTACACAACTTACCTCAAAAAGTGGAATGCATTATACGAGAAGGAAACTCGCAGACTAAAATTTCAGCCGTTGCTGTATGGCGACAAAAAGTACGCCGAAGCTTTCGCGTTGGGTAAGCAGATCCTCGTCGATGATCCTGACAACCTCAGGGTAACGATCGATCTCGGGTATTCTGGGTTCCACATGGCAGCACCGGCCACCAAGAGTGAAAGTTTCAATGCTGACTCAATGACCTATTCCCGGAAGGCTATCCAGTTGATCGAATCCGGCAAAGTGCCGGAGAGCCTTGATGGTAAGTCGTTGCCTTGGGCTCCCTTCAAAGGCAAGGAAGACACGCTGGCTTATCTGCATCACGGGATTGGAAGGTTGAGCGTCAAGTCAAATCCAGAAGAGGCGCTACGTGAACTCATCAAGGCACTTTCGTATGAAACAGATTTGAAGAAACAGCCTTGGGAATATTATTTCATTGCCGCGGCCTATGAAACCGGTCCCTATCCCAAGCTGTCGGCTGAGTACAAGACGAAGTTTCTCGGGAAAGACGAGACACCGGAGAGTAAGCTTGCGCTTGCCAACATTGGTCAAGTTGTCGACCGGATGATCGATGCTTATGCGCGCGCCGTCGCCTTGGCCGGCAAAGACGCCAAATACGAGGCGGAGAAGAAAGCTTGGACTGAAGCGCTAAGCCCCTGGTACAAATTCCGGAACAACGACTCCGAAGCCGGAATGAGCGAGTTCATCGCCAGCGTGCTCACGAAGCCTTTGCCTCCGGTGCCAACTCCACTGACGACGTTACCGCCGGCAGCGCCGACAACTGCTTCGCCGAATGGTTCGACGACCGCAGCTGGTTCAACTGCCGCAGCCGGT
>Ga0070698_100000714_pt1 | contig 35621 bp, 29 predicted proteins | sample KBSK1502metaG_FD_65477 | JGI IMG/M metagenome (GOLD analysis project Ga0070698, IMG submission 65477) | Corn, switchgrass and miscanthus rhizosphere microbial communities from Kellogg Biological Station, Michigan, USA - KBS K1-50-2 metaG | ecosystem: Host-associated > Plants > Roots >... | reverse complement strand
CCGAGACTCTGCGGCAGGCGTCACTGGCAGGAATTCGCGTTGTTCGCGTTTGGGCTTCTGGTGAAGGTGGACCAAACGATATCGGACCGGTCGGCGCAGACTCGGCAGATTGGCCGCGGACGCATCCATTTCGCTGGGCTCCCGGCAAGTGGAACGAAGAGGCATTTGTTCACCTCGATAACGTCATCGCCGAAGCCGGACGCAACAAGCTGCTCGTGCAACTTTGCCTGGTCAACTGGTGGCGCGACACCGGCGGAGTCACGCAGTATTTGCGTTGGGCCGGCATCACGGACGCGGCCGATGAGAAGTTTCGAGTCGGAATCAATACGGAACGCGCGATGCTCTTCTACACGAATGACGAAACGCGCCGGCTCTATCGTGAACATCTCGAGAAACTAGTCACGCGCCGGAACACCGTAACCGGCGTGCTCTACCGGGACGATCCCAACATTTTCGGCTGGGAATTGATGAACGAAGCTCAGGCGGTAACCAGTCGCTGGGCGGAACGTCGCGCCTGGATTGCGGAGATGAGCGCCTACTTAAAGTCTCTGGATCCTAACCACATCATCGCGCCGGGCGATTGGGGTTACCGCACCGCCGCGGAAAGACGTGAGTGGCTGAGCGATCATCAGTTGCCGAACATTGACTACTGCGATGTGCACATCTATCCGCGCGACGACGGCGACAGTTTTGTTGATTCACCAACTGCCCTCCGTGAATTTATTGAGAACCGGGCCGCCGCGGCTCAGACGCTGAAAAAGCCTCTTGTGTTTGGAGAATTTGGCATGGGGAGCGACGGTTACAAGGATTTTTCACAGGCGGAATGGTACCGCGCTTACCTTGAGGGCAACGTTAGGGCCGGTGCAGCTGGGGTAATGTTTTGGATTCTGACGCCTGATGTGGCCAGGGGTTATGGCGTGACTTACGTCACCGATCGCGATAGAGGAGTGCTGGCAGAAGTGGCCCGCGCCTCGCAGATGTTTGCGTCGCTGGCTTCAGCAGATCCACCCGAACGATTGACCGACAGTGACCGCCACATAGTGCCGCGCCAGTTTGCCTGGGCGCGCGCCGAAAATGATCCGGCCACCTTGCCGCTCGCGATTGTGCGCGAAGACAAATCCATTTTGTACCGCTTCAAGCCGCAGATGGCGGCGAGTGAACGATTCGAGAAAATAGGCGCGGGGCCAGGATATGTTTGGGGGTACGGCGCCGGGAGCTTGGAGTACACAGTCCCGGAACGCGAAGATCGGCGCCGGGTTAGCGAACTAGTCGTTCGCGCGCATATACAACCGGTATTGCCGGAAGATGCCAAACCAGAAAACATCAAAACGCGCGTCACGCTTTTCGTGAACGGTACGGACTGTGGTTCACGGCTAATCTCAGTAGAACCCCGTGGGCAACCGTTGATTCAGGAGTGGCGAGTTGATGCGTGGTTAGTGCGGCTTCGCGCTATGCGCGGAAAATCTATCTCGATTCGTTTCGCTGTCACGCCCGAATCAGATTGGCTTTACGGCGTGAACATTTCCAATTGGCCTGAAGGGTATGACTCACACGATGCGAAACCGGTAGAGGTTGAAGTGCGGCATTAGTTTTGGAGTGCGGTGACCTGTCACCGCTTTGGTCTAGGGCGGCTTGCCTCCCGATTCCTTCATTAGATTCGGGGTTGGATTCGTCCCCTTTTAGTTTTTTCGAAACCGTAGGGAGCAAGCACCATGAAAAACCTAATCGAGACAAGGTTGCTCAAGAAGCAGGCTGTTGGCGCGGCACTGTTTGTGCTGCTGCTTTGTTCGTCCGCGTCAGCGCAAACGTCGGGCGCGAAGGCAACGTTCCGTTGCAATGCTGCTGCAGCCGAACCGGTTTCCTACGTCTCGCTGCAGGGCCATCCTTTCAGCACCATCGCCAGCCGCGATGGTTGCTGGCTTTTTGTGTCCGTGACCAGCTCAAATCCCAGATCAGCTAACGGCGTAGCGATGTTAAGCCGGGCAGACGGTCACATCACGCTGAAGAAAGTCTTTCCGGTCGAATCGTCCCCGACTGGAATGGTCATTACTCACGACGGTAAGTTGTTGATTGTGGCTGACGATGAATACGTGGTTTTCATGGACGTAATGCGCATGACTTCCGGCCACGGGGATCCAATCCTGGGCTACATAAGCGACGGCAGATCCTCCGGCAGCGTCTATGCCAACGTTACCGCCGATGACAAATTTCTGTTTGTCAGTGATGAGAACACGGAAAAGATTACAGTCATTAATCTTGAGAAGGCCCGCGCCGAAGGTTTCAAGGAGACAGCAAAGGTTGGAACAATCCCCGTGGGTACGGCTCCCATTGCGCTCACGTTTTCACCGGACGGAAAGTGGCTATACACGACAAGCCAGCTCGCGCCGAAGTCTCTCAACTGGCCGGTTGCTTGCAAACCGGAAGGCTCCGATCCTGCCACCGCTAAAGAGGAATATGCCCAAGGGGCAATAATTGTCGTGGACGCAGTGCGCGCTCAAACCGATCCGGCAAACTCGATCGTTGCGAACGTGCCAGGTGGTTGTAGTCCAGTACGGCTGGCAATCTCACCGAGTGGTGATCGAGTCTATGTCACGGCGCGGAACTCAAATTCTTTATTGGCGTTTGACACCGGTAAGATGCGGAGCGACTCGGAACACGCCCAGGTCGGCAAGGTGCCGGTGGGATCTTCCCCAGTGGGAGTCGCGGTTGTTAACGATGGCAAATTAGTACTGGTTACCAACTCAAACCGTTTCGCCAAGGATCAGACCGCGCGGCAGACTTTGACGGTAATCGACGCCGGTCGAGTCAGTGAAGGGCAGGCTGCGATAACGGGAAGCGTGCCGGCGGGAATTTTCCCAAGAGAGTTTGGGCAATCGCCGGACGGCCAGACCCTGTTTGTCGCAAACTATCTCTCGGATGAATTGGAAGTGATCGAGGTCAATCGCATCAAAGCAGCGCTGAACGCTCTGAAGTGAATCGCCAGCAAAACATTTAAGGTCCTAAGGACCGTCATCAAATAGCCACGGCCGTGAGGCCGTGGATAATCGAAAGAAAAATGTTGGAGCGCCGAAGGTGCGGCAACTAAATCGCATTCCAAAGCAAAAGAGTGTCGGCCCTACGGGCCTCAACCTCATTCGAGGTTTTGATCCACGGCCTTACGGCCGCGGCTACTGAATGCCGCGCCTTCGGCGCTATTTAAGCACTAACCGAATGACAGATCAGGCGGGCCAGATATGTATTTACCGTCTAAACGGTTTTCTGTTTCGTTTTGGCCTTTTATCCACCGGGCTAAAGCCGCGGTGTTAATGAGAGCACAAAGGGAAATGCATTTTCTTCTGGAACTTAAGGTTTGCGATTTTTTATATGGCGATCGAGAAAATCCGCGCTCGCGCGGTAAGCACGCAGCCAATCTTCATGTGTTAGAAAGTCGTGTATCTCATCTGGGAAGATTAGCTGTTCAAACTCCACACCCTGATTTCTGAGCGCCTCAACCAGGTGAACCGTTTCGCTAAACGGCACGTTGCGATCGTCGTCGCCATGAATCAGTAACACCGGCGAGCGCCAGGTTTTCATCGACGCCAGCGGCGATGATTCAAACGCCAGTCTCGCGGCATCAGGCTTTGCTTGCGGATCGTACGCCGGCACAAAATTGCGAATGACGAGGTTCCAGTCGTGAACTCCGTGCATATCGACGCCCGCTGCGAAAAGATCTGAAGCGCGGGCGAGTCCCATCGCTGTCAGGTAACCGCCGTAAGAGCCACCCCACAATCCAATGCGCTGCGGATCCACCTCGGGACGGTTACGCATGTAAACCCCGGCACCCATCACGTCGTTGAATTCGCTGCCACCGGTTGCTCCGTAATTCAAAGCCTCGCGAAACTCCATGCCATAGCCGATCCCGCTGCGGTAGTTCACCGAGAGAACGATGTAACCGTGATTGGCAAGATATTGATTCATCGCATAAGCATTGCGGTAGTAATAGTTGTAGTGCCAACCGAGGAGCATCTGCCTTCTCGAGCCGCCATGGAAAAACAATACTGCGGGATGGCGTTTAGTCTTATCGAGGTTTGCGGGAAGGAATAGTTGGCCGTGAATCTTCAGACCGTCAGCGCTATCAAATATTACTTGTTGTGGTTCGACTAACGAACGTTCGGGAAACTCGGCGGGTATGCTTCCCGCAGCGAGGTCGCGAATTGTTTGCGAGCCAATCTGGATCGCCGCACACTCGGGGCGTCGCGCATCCGAGTGGAAAAAAGCAACCCCTTTGCCATCGCTGGTCGCAACCGGCGACCACTCGATGCTTTCGCCACCAATTATTGCTGCCGTGACCGCTGTAGGCTCCTTTCCACCAGCGGTGGGAACGCGCCAGAGATAGCGACGATCGATGTCGGTCTGATTGGACGAGTAGATAATCTCTTTGCCGTCAGCGCTCGCGGAGACGTGCTCGACATCAAACTGTCCCGGGGTCAGGAGCATTGCCTTGGCATTGCCTGAGTTGACGGTTGAAGAGATGGAATACAAGTGTGTCCAACCGTCCTTCTCCCAGGGGAAAACGATCCGGTCATCAGCCGACCAGATAAGTTGATAATCAGCGACCACGTTTCGTAAGACGCTCCCTGCGTTTTTGTCTGCCCGCCAAACTTCTCGTCCGTCGCCCGTCTGGGAGTTGGCAATGCGAATTGACCAGGGCTCACCGCTGCGCTTTGGCGCAAAAGCTCCGGCTTCCCTTGATGCAGGAATGCGAATGAAGGCAACTTGTTTGCTATCGCGGGACCAGACCGGATCGCTGTCGCGATCCACGCTTGGATCAAGGTAACGTACAGCCTTCGTGGCGAGATCATAGACACCGACAAAACTGTGATCGCGGCGGCCGTTGATGAAGACGAGCTTCGAACCGTCAGGCGACCAGCGAAGGGAGTCGCTTTGCCCCTTTGCCTCGACGAGCGCGATGGGCTTGTCGCTGCTATCCAGCTTCAGAGACCAAATGTTTCGCTTGGAGATGTAGGCGACAAGATTGCCTTTCGGGGACACCGCGGCGGAATGTCCTTCGGCCAACTGGCGTGGCGGCTTCTTATCAAGGGTGACTATCCACAACAGTTGTTTTGGTTCTTCCGGCACGCTACGAGGGTTCGGGCTTTCGCCAAAGTTATCCAGGTCGCCGCCGCGTGTATAGATAATTGCTTGCGCGTCTGCTGTCCAGACCAGTTCGCCAATCTCCTCGCCGTCGTCTCCGCTGTAGGAGGTCACCTGTCTGCCTTTGTAATCGGGCGGACTCGCTACCCAGATATTTCGTGAGCCCTTCGCGATTTGCACCCAGGCGACACTGCCACGCACCGGTGCGGCAACCAACCCGGAAGGGAAGGGCGCACTCATCACTTGCTCCAGGGTAAAGGGTTTTACGCCCTCCTGGGCATTCACAAGCGATGACCCAAGCAGAAAACAGAGAAGCAGCATGGCGATGAATAGTTTTTTCAAAGAGTTCCTCCTGATTTGAAAAAGCAACAAAGACGAAGACAGCTTGAAGCGCGCTCATTGCGGGCGAGACGCCCGCGGTGCCAGCAATGATGGGCCGGATGATGTTGGATCTGGAATTACAGCCACCGCCGGAAGACGAGGCACTACTTCCTTAATCGCGTTCAGCGACTTTTGATCCAACTGATAAATTGAGGCTGATGGTACGTTGCCCAGCGAAACGCGAAACGCAGGAGTCGCGGACTGAGCGAGTGCCGCGAGAATTAATTCGTTGCTGAAATAGCGACGTCCGCGCGCGTCGATCATAAAGTCTCCTTCGCGCAACTGTTGCAGTTCGTTTGGATCGGAGAGGAACACGCACACCAAATCGGGACGCCCGGCGCGCTCGGCGTAGTATGTCGTCAGTGTTTGACTCTCACTCGCAACTCGCGCTCCGGGCCGCGCGCGCTTGGCTATCTCAAACATTGCCTCACGCATGCTGGCATCGTAAAACTCGTCGTGCGGGAAGTAGTAGCCGGTTTTCGCGGTCCCTCCACCGATGACGTTGGTGTAGAGCCTGAAGTGTGGTGCGGCTTTAGTTAAGACGCTGAACGATCCCGCAATAACGATCAAGGCCAGCACAAGTCGAGTGTAAACCCGAGGCCAGTCTGCGGACAGCAATGTGGAAAGCTTTTCGCCAAGCCAACGCCCAATTGTTTGGATACCGATGGCTGCGGTTATCAGCACCGCCGGCAGCACAGTTGTGAAGTAGCGGGTAAACTTCCCGCCCCCAAAACTGAACGTCATCATCCAGAGAAACATCCACAAAAGAATAAAGTAGCGTCCGTCGCCAAGCTTGCGCCGAAAGATAAGAGGCAAGCCTGCCAGAAAAGCGGCTACGGTCAGGACCGGCAGCTTAACCAAAATGAAGAGGTGGTAAAAATACCAGGGTATACCGCGAAACCAGTCAGTGAGACGATGCCCGTAGAGCTTGCCCATGAATTCATAGCCGTCGTGCCCGATGCGTTTTTGTCCGGCGAACTGAAGGATCTGACGCCAGGTGTCCGGGAGCAAAACGGTTGGATTCAGAAGCAGAAAGACGACGAACATGAGACCGTAGAACTTCAGCAGTCGTACCTTTTCCAAACGCCAGCGAGTGGCGGGAACGTTCTGGAATATGTAGTAGTAGCAGATGGTGACTGTCAGAAGTTGAGGCACATACTTCGAAGCCATCATCGCCCCAAAGGCGGCAGCTGCCAGCCAATAGTATTTCTCGCCTTCAGGCGTGGATTTAGTTTCGGCAACGCGTTGACCATGCAGCCAGAGGAGGTTGCCCAGCAGGAAAAAGAACAAGACGAAAGTGTCTTCTTTCGCGATGCGGTTGAATCCGACGGCCATGGGATCAAGTGCCCACAGGGCCGCCGCGATCAATCCGACCTCCGCGCCAAACAATTCGGCCGCCAGTAAGTAAATGAGCAGCGCGCTAAAGGCGCCAAAGAGCGTAGCCGGAAAGCGCAGCGCCGTTTCTGTGGCGATGTGCCAATGGCCGCCCAGCGAAGGTATGCTGTTCCATTTGTCGGCAAACACGACGCTAACCGTCAGCAGCGCTTTCATCAGGAGGGGATGCTCACTGTTAGCCGACGTCGGCCCATGCTCGCGATACTCCGCGACCGCCTGCAACTTGTTTAGTTCATCTTCACTCAAACCCTCTGCACTCAAATTCGACACGCGAAAACCGAAGCCGACCAGTACAATCACGGAGAGCAGGACGGCAAGCAGAGTCCTGTTTACCGAAACGGTGCCACGTTCCGCGAAAAGCTCGGGTCTCAGGCCCGCTGTAATGACGGCATCAGCCCTGGTTGCCAACGTTTTCAGTCCTCAATTTTCCCTGGGTACGCATTGGGTGGATAAAGCCGTCCGACAAAAGCGGCAAGGGTAACGCGATTCAAAGGGCGGCGCAACCATAAGGCTCGAAAACTGGTTCAGTTTGGACGGGCCCAGGCAAACTCCTGAACTTACTCCTCGCAAGGACGGAACCGGGAGCGTTGGTGACCGGGTGGCTTCTGGGCAGAAACAACCCCATTGCAACTCGATTAGTAGTCAACAATCACGCGGTTGCTGCCGCTCCTGGGTCGGTATTTGTGCGGCATAGTCAAGTGGCAATGTCTAGCTTATTAAACTGAACCAATACCTCAAGAAACCCTCGCTAAGTACGCTTTAATCGCTTGCAATTCCGTGGAAAATCGGCGAATATTCGCGTCGTTTGTTTACCTTAGATCGCAGCGGCTGGCGTCTTCTGGAAGCCGGTCGATACCGCTGATCGTTGTTAGCAGCAACTCTTTTCCACAGTCGTGGTTGTTTTGAATAAGCGATTCTTGTTCGCTTGATTGAATTCAGAGAGGAAGCAATATGGCAGAAATTCAGGAGAACCTTGAGGCAGGAAGTTCCGCCCAACCTTTCCGCATAGATCAAAAGCTCCATCAGATTCTCTACAAATCGGAAGCAGCACCAAAGCTGGAACCGATGCCGCAGGAAGTATTGCCTGAGCCGGTTTACCCGCAGAAGCCCGATCCGGTGCCGATGACACGCAAGGAGTACCAGAAGTTTAACGCCATTCGGACCTGGAAGAGCTGGGGCTCTCCCTATTTCAAGTCGCGCTGGCACAGCAATACGTTGCGCCCGATCATTCCGTATTTGTTCACCGAATGGAAGTGCAACCTCGATTGTCACTACTGCTGGTCCTACAACAATGCTGTCAAGGGCATGACCGAAGACGTCGCCAAACGCTCGATCGATTGGCTTCACTCAATTGGCTCGCGAGTTTTGGCCCTGATGGGTGGCGAACCGCTGCTGCGTCCAAAGTTCATCCACAAGATCGTTGACTACAGCGCCAAGCGAGACATCTTCGTATATCTACCGACCAATGGCCGCCTGATGAAGCCCGATGTAATCGATCGGCTCGGCGATGCTGGTATTGCGACGTTTAATCTGGCTGTTGATTCCGTTAAGGAACGCAAGTCGCTGCCGAAAGCGCTGGATCCGATTCGCCCTTACTTCGACTATCTGGTCAAGCGCCAGCAGCACTACGGCTACTCCGTTATGTTCAATATCAACATCTGCCATAACAACATGGACGATGTTAAGGAGTTGACCGAAATTGCTCACGACAACGGTATCGCCACGGATTACCACGTGAACGAAACACCGATGATGGAGCAAACTCACTTCAAACACCTCAACGAGAACCAAACCTATCTGACCCCTGACGACTGGCCGAAGGTTGATGCTCTGCTCGACTACCTGCAGGATCTGCGCGTCAATAAGGGTTACAAGATGGCGAATCCGACTCAGCATATGGAAGATATGAAGCTGTTGATGCGCGGTCAGGTGCCACCCTGGCAGTGCCGCGCGGGACAGAATTCGCTGATCATTCGCACCGATGGTTCGCTGGCGCCCTGTTTCCCGATGTATTCAGCAACACACGACTGGGGAACTGTCGGCAACGACAAGTTTGACGTGAAGCAGTTGGACGAGATGAAAGTTGAATGCACGAAACACTGTCTCTCAACTTGCAACTACATCCTTGGTTATTGCTACGACAACATGCGCGTAATTAGTTGGGGACTTAAGCAAGCGATGCATGGGTTCAAGGGAGCAAGCAACGGATTCTAAGAACAGTAGTCAGTAGTCAGCAGACAGCAGGCTAACCGATTCGGGACAGCCTGCTGTTTGCTTTCTACTGGCTTCTGTCTACTGACTACTGTCTACTTTTCAGTATCTACTTCCTTCAGCCCACTCGCCCACCGCGCATTGCCAAAATTCCCACGACGACATTGATTCCGATGCCAATCGCAATCGCGATCCAGTACTGACGCTGGTCGTCGATGGCGCTTTTGTAACGGATGATGGTTGCGATTCCCAGTGGTCCCCAGACGAAAATCGAAGAAAGCAGGCCCGGCCCGTATTCGAGAATGCTGAGCGCGGTGACTGTGTGGGTGAGGGCATTGCCCGCCACCAGGGCCCCCAAAATGACCAGCATCATTGGCAGAAACTTGAGCCGACGCGCGAGAATCACTCCTATTGTTACCAGAATAAACCCTACGCTCTGCGCTGCGAGAAAACGTGCGGTCGACATGTGCACTCCTCTGAGCCGGAGCAGGTAAGCCGGATAGCCTTCGCCGCCCCAGTATTCTTCGGCGATATGAATCAAATAGCTGAGCGGAAAGAGCCACGACCAAAGAACAGTGCGGCGATCGTAAATTCCCAGAGAGAAGTTTGCTTGAGTGGTCATCTGTTGCGGTTAACGGTGAACACGAGGTCATGCTTCAGGATTGTCTTAACGAAGCCTGACTGTTATATCAGAGCTGTCAACTCTTTGGAGTGCGGTGACCTGTCACCGCTTTTCGTCCAGGGCGGCTTGACGCCCTGAATCTCTCGGTAGACTCAATCGGAAGTCGGTCGCGACAGGTCGCGACCGAGACAAAGCGGCGACAGGTCGCCGCACTCCAAAAAAGGATCTGAATGGATTCGGGTACCCCCTCGAGTGCAAAGAGCCAGGCAGCGCCAGCACTAGCGCGCCGTCTCGGACTGTTTGACGCCACGATGATCGTGATGGGCGGCATCATCGGCTCCGGCATCTTCATGAATCCTTATGTCGTCGCTCAACGCGTCACCACGCCCTTCTTGATCCTCTCCGTTTGGGCGTTAGGAGGACTCATCGCGCTGGCTGCGGCATTCATCTGGGCTGAGCTCGCAGCGCTGCGGCCGGAAGTGGGCGGCCAGTACGCTTATCTCCGCGATGCCTATCATCCGCTCGTCGCATTTTTGTATGGCTGGGGATTACTGCTAGTGATCCAAACTGGCGGGATGGCGGCGGTAGCGGTCACGTTTGCTCGTTACTTTCTGGAACTTACTAATCTCCATCTCGCTCCCGGAATAGTCGCGGCAATAGCACTCGCTAGTTTGACTGTAATCAACTGCCTGGGCGTTCGCGCCGGCGGTTCAGTGCAAAGTTTTCTGATGGTGCTGAAGATCATTGCGATTGTCGCGCTCATCGCGTTTGGCCTGTCGCTCATCTGGCCGAACACCACGGGATCAGGCGGAATTGGCGCCGTGGCCGGAGGTTTTCCGCCGTCTTTTGGTTTTCTAACTACCTTAGGCGCCGCGATGGTGCCGGTGTTGTTTGCTTACGGCGGCTGGCAAACTGCCAGCTTCGTTTCCGGGGAGATACGCGAGCCGCGAAAAAATCTGCCGCGCGCCCTGATCATCGGAGTTAGCGGCGTCGTCTTGCTCTACCTCGCCGTGAATTTCGTCTGCGTTCGCGTGCTCGGAGTTGAGGGTCTTGCTAACACTAAGACTCCCGCCTCGGATGTTATGCGACTCGCGCTGGGACCATTCGGCGCACAGGCCATTGCGGCCGGCATCGCGATCTCCACTCTGGGGTTTCTCAGCCAGGGAATGCTAACCGCGCCGCGCGTCTACTTCGCGATGGCTGAAGATGGCCTTTTTTTCAAGAGCGTAGGCAAGCTACATCCGAAGACGCAGGTGCCAATTCTGGCCATCGTGCTCCAGGGTCTCCTGGCTATAGCGATTACACTTTGGGGCAAGTACGAACAGATTTTGAACTATGTCGTCTCCGTGGATTTCATATTCTTCGGGGCCACGGCGCTGTGTGTTTTCGTTTTTCGCGGACGAATGAAAGCGACAAATGCTGAAGCTGCCGAGCGTGGGATGCGCATCACGACTATTCCCGGCCATCCGTTAACGACTGCGCTTTTTGTTGCAATCTGCTGGTTGGTGGTGATCAATACCGTCTATCGCTACCCTGGAAACACTCTGATTGGACTGGCTATTCTATTGGCAGGAATTCCGGCCTTCTTTTTCTGGCGTGGGAGGAACACGAAATGAGTGCCGCACAGTACGAGAGACGTGTAAGAGCTTCGGAGTACATGCATTGGGCCAAGACGCGTTCGCGCGCACGCTTCAATCTGGCGACCAGCGGACTCGCGAATCTGACGTTGCAGGAATTGCAGGTTTCGCTTGCTGACCTCGAGCTAACCGGAGAATCCGGCTACGGTTATCCGCCGCTGATAAATTTACTTGCCGACAGATTCAGCGTTGATGCCAGGTCTGTAGTGACAGCCGCCGGAACTTCTTTTGCCAACCATCTCGCGCTGGCCGCGCTAATCAACCCCGGCGACGAGGTACTCTTCGAGAGTCCGTCGTATGAGCCGCTGCTGGCGACTGCCGAATACCTTGGTGCCAGGGTGAAACGGTTCCAACGGCGGTTTGAAGACGGCTGGGGTGTTTCGGCGTCTGAAGTCGAACGAAACCTGAGCCCGAATACGCGTCTGATTGTGATCACTAACTTTCACAATCCCAGCGGTGTTTTGACTGACAATCAAACCCTGAAGGGAGTGGGCGAACTGGCCAACCGGAGCAACTCCCGCGTGCTCGTCGATGAAGTTTATCTCGAGATGCTTTTTGGTGAACCCTTGCAGACAGCCTTTCACCTGGGCGATCAGTTCGTAGTAACCAGCAGCTTGACCAAGGCCTTTGGTCTAAGTGGGCTGCGCTGCGGCTGGATTCTCGCCGAGCCGGAGCTTGCTCAACGGATGTGGCGACTGAACGATCTGTTTGCGGCAACGCCGGTGCATTCCGGTGAGCGGCTGAGTGTAATCGCGCTCAACCAGCTGCCGGCGATTGCCGAGCGCGCTCAAAGCCGGCTCGACAAGCATCGCGCGATGTTGAATCAGTTTCTCGATAGCCGGGATGATCTGGAGACCATACGACCGGTCTTTGGCTCGATTATGTTTCCGCGCGTTCAGGAGCAAAGCTCCGAAAAACTCTGTAAGTTATTACGAGAGAAATACGAGACTACTGTTGTCCCGGGAAGGTTCTTTGAGATGCCTGCTCATTTTCGCATCGGCATGGGTGGAGATTCGGAATCGTTTACAGAAGGACTAGGCCGACTAGGGCAGGCGTTGGATGAATTGAAGTAGTTTCGTCGCGGAGCGACGGTTGAATTTAGCCCAGCCTCTTAAGGCTGGGATCTCGAACACCATCCACAATTTTCGTCGTCAGCGACGGTTGAAACATTGAGTCGTCGCTGACGCGACGTAGATCCAAAAACACTTCCTCGATCCCGGCCTTCGGAGGCCGGGCTAAATTCATGCCGACGCTACGCGTCGAAAAACAGTTTCTACTGGGTGGTCGCTTTCTTTGCCGCGGCGAGTTTCAGCCAGAAATACAAACCATCTGCGGCTTCGATGCCGGTCCCTTCCGGTGTGATCCTGATGGGCGTGCCGTTTGGCCAACCATCTCTCCGCATTCTGCCGCCGCCAATGGACTGGAAGTAGACCTTACCTTTCGTCTGCTTTTTGCCTGTGTGAGGCTCAATCACGAAATACTCAATGTCCATGTCCTGCGAATTCGTCATGATCGTCCCGCTTTGGAAACTATCAATATCAAACTTCATCAGTATGACAAACGCTTCGGTTTCCGCTTTCGCTCGTTCAATCGCCTGACTTTCTTTAAGATCGCCGATCGAGCCGGCTTCGATGTTTTCATAACGATTCAACTGTTTGACGAAACTGGCAAAAATCTGGTCTTCAGTACCAAGATGTTTTGAGGTTGGTTGCCTGGCGACCAGCAGCCGGACTTTGTTGGGAAGCGCACCCAGCGGTTTCCCCGGCTCAGGACTCGTATTTTCATTCGTAACGACAGGTGGAGTTGAAGGTGCTGCAGTGCGACGTCCTGACTGTGCCTTTGCTTCTCTCGCCTCAAGGCCGAGACCGAGCAGCAACAGGACGACCGTAATGCCCCATCGTTTTCGGGGTGCCCGTACAAAATTGAGGAATAAGCTCATTGTGCTGATGTTCGGGGTCCAGGCAGGCCGTGAGCCTGAGATCACATTAGTTAAGCCTTCATCTTCAATGGATGTCCCTTTAGAAGCTTCCCATAGTGCACAAGGTTGCGTGCCTTTTTGGGCAACAAGATACCGGATCTATCAACCTGCGTACGCCAATTGAATTAGGGGCCCGGCGAATCGACGGAATTAAGAGGTGGATTCAGCTTTCAAGTGGAACTTGAAACTTGAACTTCGCTCCGTAGGAGCGACATGTTTATAGCAACAAATCACTCCCTCAAATACTCTTCGCTCCGTGAGGAGCGAAATTTCTTTCCAGCCGGCCAGCACATGCGCCAGGCTGTTGCGCTCCTAAGGAGCGCGAGCCCAATAGCATGCCGTCGGGCTATAAACATCTCGCCCCGCTGGGGCGAAATCCGACAGATCTGATTTTGCGATGGTCGCGTTGAATCTTCACTCTTCGTCGCGTTTACGCCTTTACAAATGCCCGCCTACTTTGCGTCAAGCTTATAGAGCTTGACGGCATTATCCCGGAGCACCCTTCTCGCCAGGTCCATCGCCTGCGTGCGGGTGATCTCGTGGTCATTCATCATACCGGTCAGCGCCAGAGCCAAGGCCTGGCGTGCGCTGGTGTTTGAGAGCCAGGCGACCTCAGGCCAGTCCACTTCCGGCCCAAACGAGAACGCGTCGGTGCCGAAAAGAATTTTGTCAGGGTAAGCTTCCAGCCAATTACGTAACACCTCGCTTAGTTCGCGCGGATAGATAAGAAACGTCTGTCCTGAAAAATCAGCATAAACGTTTGGCTTGCTAATCATCGCCGCTGTTTCTTTCGTAAACGGATAGCCACCGTGAATGATTACGAAGTTGGTTTTTCTAAGAGACGGGTCGTTGAAGACAGATTCGAGTAGCACGGGATTGCTGCCGCTTTGTTTGTAAAAGGCGCCGACGCCGTCAATGGCATGGATATGCACGGCGAGACCAAGCCGGCCTGACTCCAGTGCGATGTGGTGAAAGATGAAATCCTGGAGTGTCTTGTAGTCAGCTGAAGAGGGCTCGCCGCCACGCGCATAACGCGAATAGATGCGCCGGGCGGAAACAATGTCAGCTTCCTCAAAGTCGAGCTTGCGTAAGTAAGCTGCTTCGAACTTAACTGCGATTGCCCCGTCACGCTTTTCTGCTTCGAGCGTTGCGGTCACAACCTTTGCGAGGTAAGCATCGAGCGTCGCGGGCAAAGCCTTCAATCCCACGCTCGCCAGGTAACGCTTCAGAAGCCGCTCTTCGCCGGGATAGAAGCCGCGATAATCCGGATTCGATTTCTTGGCAGCTTCGTTGCTCAAGGGAAACAGAAGTGCGTCGACAAAAGACACCCAGCGGAAACGCGGCGTCGTTAACCCCCGGCCCATTGCCACGCGATTGGCAAACATTGTTTCAATGCCAAGCTGGTCGAGGGCCCAAACCGGAAACCGTTCTCCCTGTTCTGCCGCAAGGCGTTGCTTAGTTTGCAGCAAATCCCGCACGTGCGCCTCGCTCATATCGTCGTGCTTGTACCCGTAAAGCTCGCGCCAGGCCCCGACAAACTCCAAATTGCCGGAATTCAAACGCACCGGTAGCGGAATGGGTCCGATCGCATCGAGCGGCAATGCGTCAAACTCATCATCCGGCTTCTCGCCGGGTGCAACATAGCGCAGCGGGTGCGCGTGATTGTCGATTGCTTTTATCTTTGCAATTGCGGCGACTAGTTGGGTGTCGGCGGTTGTTTGTGCCTGCGAGTTGGAAGCGTAGATGAGTGAGATGACCAGGAGAAGAAGCGGGACAAGTTTTCTCATATTCATTGGTATCGAATTTAGACTCAAAGCTCGCTGTCGCCGCGCTTCGCGGGGCTCAACTCGAACCCTTCAGCACTTTGATCGCTTCGCGGGCGTAGTAAGTAAGAATAATATCCGCGCCGGCACGCTTGATGCTGGTCAGGGTTTCCATCATCACGCGTTGTTCATCAATCCAGCCATTTCGCGCCGCGGCTTTGATCATCGCGTATTCACCAGAGACGTGGTAAGCGGCGATCGGCGCATCAAATTCTTCGCGAAGCGTTTTCACTATGTCGAGGTAACAGGTGGCGGGTTTCACTAAGAGTATGTCAGCGCCCTCGGCATAATCGAGCTCCGCCTCGCGCATCGCCTCGCGGGCGTTGGCGGCATCCATCTGATAGGCGCGACGATCGCCAAAAGCCGGGGCACTGTCTGCAGCTTCGCGAAACGGACCATAAAATCCTGACGCATACTTCACCGCGTAAGCTATGATTGCCACTTGATTAAAACCCGCGTCATCAAGCGCATCACGAATAACGCCTACCTGCCCGTCCATCATGGCCGAGGGCGCAACCACATCGACGCCGGCTTCTGCCTGACTCACAGCGGTGCGAGCTAATAGCTCGAGCGAAGGATCGTTTAAGACTTCACCATCGCGTACTACGCCGCAGTGTCCATGCGAGGTGTACTCGCAAAGACAGGTGTCGGCAACAATCACCAGCTCGGGTGCTGCTGTACGAATTGCACGCACTGCCTGTTGGACAATTCCTTGTTCGTGGTAGGCGCCCGAGCCCGTTTCATCTTTCGTTTCCGGCAGTCCGAAAAGAATGACGCTCTTAACGCCAAGCGCGGCCGCGGCCGCGGCTTCTGTCACGATTTCATCAACCGAAAGGTTGTGCACGCCCGGCATCGAGCCAATTTCGCGGCGAACTTTCTCACCGGCACAGGCAAACAGAGGGAGGATAAAATCCTCTGGCGCAAGAGATGTCTCTCTCACCAGGGCGCGCAAGTTTTCCGTCCTTCTCAGGCGGCGGGGACGATGAAAGAGGTCAGGCAAATGATTTTCCTTGAAGACTTGAATTCCAGCTTTGTGGTCAGGGAATGATACCTGTCAGAGAATTAGGCAAGCAAACCAGCTCGCGTGACAAGGCTACCGAGGGATGTCCTAGCTCCGGAGGCCCAGCTTCCCCTGGGTCGCGTCTAACTAGAACCGTCCTTGTTAGCCGTTTGCTGGTTTATTCATTTCAGTTTCGTGGCATCTGGGCCAACGTGGCTTGAGGGTATGCTCGTTGCGGGGCGTCTCAGTGACTTAATAATTCGTTTTATAAACGAACACAGGAGCTGGTAATGGATTCGAACTTGGCATTGGCACTTCGGGAACGGGCGCTCTCCGCGCTCGAAATCTCAACGACTATGTTGACGGTGGCCCAAAATCTGCAGAGACAGGGTAATCAAAGAGAGTCTGCTCGCTTACGAAACGAAGCCCGATATAAGCGTAATGAATCGATACTCTTGATGGATCAAGCAAGAAAGGTCGAGCAGGGCTCATCAAACCTGCTCCGGTTTCCAGAGAGGAAAACTGGAGAATTATCTCTGGAGGAAAGAGCCTCAATGGCCGGAAGGCGGCGAAACACCAGAACCGGTTAAGGTCAGAAAAACCTCCTCGAGAGTGGCTCGCTGGGGCGTCAGCTCCAGCACGCTAATTTTATTTGCGACCAACAGAGCATTCACTCGCGGAACCTCATCGTCTCTAATTCTGATGTAAAGGGAATTAGAACCGTTTCGGCTCACTGAAAGCGTTCGATCGCGGCTCAGTAATCTGCAAGCTTCTTCAAGTGGTTCGACAGTAATCTTTATTACCCGCTCGCTGGAAACCAGGTTTTCAATCGCCCCCTGATAAAGCAACCTGCCTCCGTCAATAATTGCAACTCTATTGCAGATGCGCTCAACTTCGAAGAGAAGATGGCTGGATAGCATGATCGTCAGCCCGAGCTCATCACGCAGGCGCGGCAACAATAGACGAATTTCGTGAATGCCTTGCGGGTCAAGCCCATCGGTTGGCTCATCAAGGATAATGAATTCTGGATGGGGCAGGAGTGCCTGAGCTATTCCGAGCCTTTGTCGCATGCCGTGTGAGTAAGTGACTACTGGATCCTTGCCGCGGCCCCGAAGGCCGACAAGCTCGAGCGATTCCTCAATTTGTTTTCGTTCGGCTCCTCCCGACATCGCGGCGAACATTCGCAGATTGGCGTAGCCGGAAAAATTTTCGTAGAAGGCCGGCGCTTCGACGATGGCGCCGACGCGGCCCAGGGCCCGCAGCGCCTGCAACGTACGCCTCGCCATGTCGTGTCCGAAAAGCAGGACGCGTCCGCGGGTGGGGCGCACGAGACCCAGCGCCATGCGAATCACGGTAGACTTACCGGCGCCGTTCTGACCCAGGAAACCAAAAATATCGCCGCGCTCAACAGACAGCGAAAGACCGTCAACAGCCGTCCGACCGCCGTACTGTTTTGTTAGTGCCTCGGTTTGCAGGATTAGCTCGTTCATACCGTGTAACGCAAACTGTTAGTTTGCGTGGTTTCGACTAGACAACTGCGATTCTGCCAGGCCACGCAAACTAACAGTTTGCGTTACAACCTAGAAACTGACTTCAATCAGCAGCGGCCAGTGATCCATACGACCAACTACCGCTGAGCGGAGTACTTCGGCCCGACGCAGCGCCACCTTTGCCGTTGGCCCAAAAACGTAATCAATGCGGCGATCGTTAACTGAAGTCTCGCCGGCATCGAGGCCGAGATCGCGAAAATACTTCAGCAGATAAGCATAGGATTCACTGTCGTGCTTTGCGTCGTCGGTAAAGAGGTTATTTTTGTTTCGCGTGCTGACTTCGAAATTGAAGTCCCCGGCAATGAAGGTAAGTTCGCTCCTGGAGTGATTGCGACCCCAGTTAGTCGCATCAGTTGCAAACGCGCGCCGCCGCGAAGCGCTGAACGCGTCAGCATGAACGCTTACGAGCACAACTTCGGGTGAGTCTTTCCGGACACTGAAGGTTGCCGCGGCTGCAAACTTGTCGCCCGCCGGAACGTCGCTGAAGATCGCACGAGCTTCGCCGGGACCGGCATCTTTGCCACCTGCGCTCGTTTTCTTAACCAGTACCGCCTCAACACGGTCGCCGCCCCCGGAGCTACAAACATATCCGGTGTAACGATTTCTTAGCTGCCGCAACAGAAGTTTCAATTGATCATTGCCGGTCAGTTCCTGAAGGGCGACGGCGTCTACGTCGTTGTCCAGTATGACCCTGGCAATGGCAGGTAGATCTTCTGCGTGGGCTCGGGTTTCGGATTCCAGGTCGCCGTTGCCGATGTTCCAGGTCAACAGTCGGAGGCTTTTGTCATTCTCAGAACGACTGCCTGAGTTGCTTTCATGCGTGAGCTCATGTTCGCTTGCAGGCTCAACAAGCAAAGCGCCGATGATAGACAGCGCGAAAAAAGTGCCGAGCAGTAACTTGAGCCACATTTTAGGTAGTTATGTCCTTGCGTTCAAAAATAATGACGGCAGTGAACAGCAGACCAAAGATATATGCGCCGCAGGTCGCAGCGTAGTGACCCAGATCAGTCCAGGGCATTTCCGGTTTCAAGACGTCGCGCCAGAAGTCCATATCGGTCGTAAAGAAGAAAGGCCGCAGGTCTACAAAGAATTCAATCCGGCCGACGATGTAAAGCATCAAATAGACGGCGATCGTAGCCGCCACAGCTGTTACCGGGTTCCGGAAAATTACGGAGAGGAGCATCGCTATCGCTGCCACAACAAGCAGCGCCCAGGTGCCTGAGAAACTGGCGTAACAAAAACGCCAGAGCGCTTCATCACGAAGAATTCGACCGGGAGCGTCAACAAGATTTAGTGGGCCGGGATACAACTCCAGATTTCCCCAACCGACGAACAACAGTCCTACCAGTAGGTTGAGCCCGATGAAAAAAGCCATCAACAAATAAGTGTGGATTGCGACGACGAGAAACTTGGCCATTACAATCGACGCGCGCGCGACGGGCCGCGTGCAGATCATGCGCAGTGTGCCGGCGCGACGTTCGCCGGCAATCTGCCCGCCCGCCGTCATCGCCACGAAAATGGGTATGACAAGGCTGAAGGCAAACATCAGGGAGTAAAGGGTGAAGGTTAACCCGTTGAAGTAGCTCTTCGATTCGTAAGTGTATTGGAATTGCTCGGTTGCCAGGCCGCTGGTTTTCTTTTGCGCATAGGAATAGAAACCCCAGAGCATCAGCATGACGAAAGCCGACAGAGCCGCAAACGACAAATAGAAGCCCTTCGAGCTCACTAGCTTCAGGAGTTCCAGCCTTAGTTGCGTAATCATCGTTGGAAAAGATTCTGTTTCGAACTTGCTGCGACGATGAGTTTAGTGGTGCGAGATCAGGCTTACACGGGAGGAGGCCACAGCGGTGGGGTGTGGGTAGCTACAGGTTCTCTTAAGAAAAGACATTTGACATTTGGCATTTGACATTTCTCATTTGTTATTTAAGGAAGGCGCAGTCCGCAACTAAGAAGCTCTAGTCCGGGGCAGCTGACATCCAGGACTGGAAGCGTCAACCGACCTCTGCCTGCTCAAGCATCTCTCCCAATGACAAATGAGAAATGGCAAATGACAAATGGAAAATGTTTCTCTTAAGCTGTAGGTTCTGAGTCAGCTGCTACCACCGATGATAAGCAGGGTGGCCTGGCTTGACGGCAACGAAAGTTCCGCGACAGGTCGCCGTCACTTTGTCGTGCGCAATCAGCTCGCCTTCGATCACGGCGCGGTCGGCAGTTGATTCAACTACGCGCGCGACCAGGTGAATTGGCTTGTCTGTCGGTGTTGGCCGCATGAGTTTGATGGTGTACTCAGCGGTGACAGTGCAGGGTGGGTGATCGAGACCGTTTCGTTTCATCAAATGGTAAGCGGCAGTCCAATTGCAATGGCAGTCGAGCACGGTGCCCGTGATGCCGCCGCTCAGCACGCCGGGAAATGCTTCCTGGTAGGGCTCGGGCTGCCAGTCAGCAACCACTTCTTCACCGGCCGGAAAGCTGCGAATGTGCAAGCCCTGTTCATTTGCGGGGCCGCAACCGAAACACTTGAGGTGCGGAGCGTAAGTTTCCTGGATGCTTTTCTCGGGCATTGCTATCTTGTGACGGACGTGTTCACCTGCATTCGCAGGCAGGTGCGACTGGAAACTCCCGGCCGCATTTTTATCCGAAGATTACGCAGATTACACAGATTCAGGATGGAACAGCAACAGCAACTCTGTAGAAAGCTCTCAACGCAGCTGTTTACACATGCCGTTTTGTCTGTGTACTCTGCGTAATCTGTGGATGAGTTCATCCGAACAAACGCGATGAAAAGATCTCGACCAATTATTTTTGGCTTCGCAGTCATTCTAATGCTGATCCTCATGAAAACTGCTGTCTTAGCCCAGTCAACTGAGTTCGGCGAACCGTGGAAGAATCCTCAAATCGCTTTGGCACTCGATCCCTACGAAGGAAACGAGATCGATTGGGAACAGCTGGCGAGCGATACGCGCGTGGTTGCCATCATTCATCGCGCCACCATAGGCGATCGCGCGGACCGCAAATACGCCGAACGCCGGGATGAAGCAAAGAAACGCGGCTACAAATGGGGCGCTTATCATCTCGGTAAAACCGGAGACCCACTCAAGCAGGCCGACTTCTTTCTGGAGACGGTGAAACCTGCAGCGGAGGATTTGATTGCTCTGGATTTGGAGAGTACAGACGAAACTAAGGACATGAGTTTCGCGGAGGCGCGCGTTTTCATTAAACGGATCAAAGAGAAAACAGGACGCTACCCGTTGGTTTACGCTAACCATAAAGTTACAAAAGCGATTTCAGATCAGCATGGCTCGGATGACGTTTTCTCAAAGACACGTCTTTGGTATGCGCGCTTCAAAAAGGACGTCACAGATTTTCCTTCAGGCACCTGGAAGACGTACACCGTCTGGCAATTCTCCAGTGAACTGAATTGCAGCCGAGCAGATAGAGATGCCTGCCTCTACACAGTTCCCGGAACGGAATACGACATGGATGTGGATGTCTATAACGGCACCATTGAAGACCTCAAGAGCAAATGGCCGTTTGCTGAGTAGAGCGGGTTGAAAAGTCGGAATCTTCCTTGGCGACTCGATAGTTTTCAGTGATGCCCCGTTGGGGCATCGGCCTCCAGCCCAGGGTTGCCGCTTCGGCTACCCTGGGAACAAGTAAGCAAAGAAACTTCAACCGCAACGCGGTTGCGTCGTTTTCTCAGAAAGAAATGCACATAGCAGACGCAACCGCGTTTGCGGTTGAGGCGAAGATCGCTTTCTTACCCAGGGTAGCCGAAGCGGCAACCCTGGGCTGGAGGCCGTAGCCCCGTTGGGGCACTAATGAAATTTCACACTGCAAATAACTGCATTTTGACTTTTGAGGCAAGCCTACGGCGCGCGTAACTGGTGCCGAAGTTTGAAGCGCTGGACTTTTCCGGTGGCGGTGTAAGGCAACTCTTCAACGAATAGATACCGACGTGGTTGTTTGAAACGCGGCAACGCCGCACGAGCGAGTTCGCGCAATGCCGTCTCGAATTCACCGTCCGAGGCTGAGCTTTCGCTTCGCACGACGAAAGCACAGGCGCAGGGCAGGCTGTCCTCATCGAAGTCTTCAACTATGGCCACGCGACCAACGCCTTCATGTCGTAGCAACACTCCTTCAACTTCTACAGGCGAAACCCATTGTCCGCTTGATTTGAAACAGTCGTCGGAGCGACCCATGTGAAACCAATAACCACCGCCGTCCTGCCGGTAAAGATCTCCGGTGCGCACCCAACCATCAACGAAAGTGTGGGCAGTAGTCTCAGGCCGTTGCCAATACTCGATGGCTGCGCTCGCGCCTTTTACCCAAAGATTCCCTTCAGCGCCGAGCGGTGTTTGATTTCCGTCTGGGTCAAGCAGTCGCGCTTCATAACCTTGCAAAAGTTTACCGCTGCTGCTGTAAACCACGTCGCCCTGGTGGTTCGACATCCACATGTGCAGCATCTCGGTCGAGCCAATCCCGTCAAGCACCGGGACGCCAAAGGTCTTTTCCCAGTCCTCGCCGAGTTGGGCCGGCAGCGCTTCGCCGGCGGAAATGCATAATCGCAAACTCGAACAATCAAGCGGTAAATTACCGGATTTCTTTTTGGCCTCATCGAGCAGGAGGCGATAGACAACGGGCACGCCGAAGAAGATCGTGGGTCTGTAGTCGGCGAAAACTTTGGCAATGACCTCAGCGCCGGGCTTCTCGCGGCAGAGAATAGTCGTACAAGCATTGAGCAGCGGGAACGAGAAGGCGTTTCCCAAACCATAAGCGAAAGGCAAACGTGAGGACGAGAACAATCTGTCGCCCTCGCGTAGCCCTAACACCTCGGCGCAGTAGGTTTCGTTTGTGTAGAAAATGTCTGACTGGCGATGAACTGCGCCTTTTGGTTCGCCGGTGCTGCCTGAGGTGTAAAGAATGAAGGCCGGCTGATTCTGATCTGGAGAAGGGAACTCAGGGGCTGTTTTTTGCTGCGACTGACTCAACAGTTCAGAGAGGGAAACCTTTGTTATCCGCGAGGTCAGCGGTTGCCCTCGCTGTGAAATTTGTGGCGCCGTGGTTATTTCCTTATTCTCACCACGACTAACTATCACAACTCTTCTCAGATGACTTAATTCGCTTTCTGCTCCCAGCAGCGCCTCGCTGAAATCCTCCTCCACAATCGCAACGCTCGCAGTACAGTTATTCAATATCGCGCGTTGGTCCTCGAGTCGCAAACCCATGTTGATGGGAACGGCAATCGCGCCAAAGGAACAGATCGAAACAAACGCCGCGATAAATTCCGGAGAGTCGTTGAGCAAGAGCGCCATGCGATCACCGCGCTCCACACCCAATGCCCGCAATCCGCGCGCAAAAGACAATGTCTGGTCGCGCAATTCGGCGTAGCTAATTTGCCGCTGCTCATAAAGAATAGCCGGGCGTCGACCAGGATCTTTCTTGAAGATTGCGTCGTAGAGATTCATTGATATTTGAGCCAGCCACGCGGAGCGGACCGTTTTCGGATTATAATCTCCCAGCATATCTTTTCAGCAGTGCGCGCTGTCCCAGCTACACACTTCGACAAATGGAGAAACAAGTCTTGAAACGAACTCGCCGGCTTGTCTTTGGTTTCGCAGTCTTTTCTTTGATGACCTTGCCATGTGCTGCCCAGGAGGCCGGCCTTTTTGTAGAACCAGGCAACGCCTGGCCGCACACCTCGTCTCCTCTTACAACTTCGCTGCAGCAGGAAAACGGTTGGAGCGCGATCAAGACGGACGAGGGAATACTTTTCGTCTGGAATGAGCCTGGCCTATCTTTCTCAATTTCAGTAAAGGGCAAGGATATAAAGCCGCTGAACGACCCGGAACATATTTTCTTCAATGTTGATGGCCGCGTACTGCAAATTCAACTCGCCGGCATCATTAACTTTGCACCGGACGCGAAAGAAAAGAAGCTCGACGACAAAGCCATCCTCGCGGCCCATCGAGACTGGGAAGCGAAATATGTTGAAGGGCTTCTTCACAGCAAACTCACTGTCCAAACTTTCAACACCAAACTAAGTAATGGTGGCGATGCATTGATGTGGCAATTCGATATGCCTAGTGAGATGAATGCTGAGGCGCAGAAGCAGTTGTATCTGACGCTGGTTGCCAAAGAGTATGTCTTGTTGCTGAATAGCCAGGCCACCGCCACCACCGCGGATGCAGTTGGACGCAAGTTCCTTTTGGACACGGCTGCAACTTTGAAAATCAGTGCTACGCCGATCGACGCGAAGAAATTGGCGGAATCGATCCGTGCGGGGAACAAGCCTTAGCGTTTCCCAATTGGTTCGTGACCAGAAGATTCGAAAATGCTTTATCGCGAAATTCAACCAACCCTTGCCCTGACCCGGTTCGTGGAATGCTATTGGATCCTCGAGAACGATGGCAGTGCAGCCGCGGCCCAGCCAGAACGTTTACTTCCGGACGGTTGCGTAGAGCTAATTTTGAACTTTGGCGAACGCTTTCGAGAACATAAGGATAATGGGCAGGAGGAACGTCAGCCGCAGCATCTCCTGGTGGGGCAGATGACGCGACCAATTCTGATAAGACCCACCGGGTCGGTGCACCTGTTGGGCATTCGCTTTCACCCGGGCGGCACTTTCCCTTTTTTCCGCATCCCCATGCAGGAGCTTACGAACCAGGTTACAGACCTCGAGGCCCTATCCAGTGAGTTTCAGAAGGACCTGGTTCGCAGTGTGGAGAAGGGCTCACCTCTGACAATGGTGGCGGCGGTGGAAAAGCTGCTGGTCGAGCGCGTGCGCCATTGCAAGCACGACGCGCGACTGGTAAGTCTGGTTACGAAGATCGTCCAACACGGTGGACAAGTTTCGGTAGGTCAACTGGCGCGGGATGCCGGCGTCAGTAATCGCCAATTGGAGCGCCGATTTCTGTTGGAAGTAGGAATCGGACCAAAATTACTCTGCCGAATCCTGCGCTTCCAGCAGATCTTTCGTGCAGTCGATCGCGCTGACGAGGGCTGGGCAGCTGTTGCTGCTGACTGTGGCTATTATGACCAGGCCCATCTCATTCGTGATTTTCGGGAGTTTGCCCGGCAGACACCGGCCTTGCTCTTCGAAAACACGAGCGCTTTGACAGAATCCTTCACCCGCAAGCATCGCGTGTCGCATTTTTCCAATACGCCCGCCTGAGATCCTTTTAGAGTGTTCGCTGCAAGTGTTGTTAACGAGAAATGAGGGAGATAGAGGCATGAAATCAAGCATCCGCTTTTGTACAGTTGTCACACTCATCCTGGCCGTTGCGCTAATAATTGTCTGGAGCGCAAATGCTTCGAGGGGAATTCGGTCGACTGGCCCAGCACCAAAAATTTCGGACCTCACTTGGCTGGCGGGCGACTGGCAAACTGCACCCGGCGGACGGGCGCTGATTGAGGAACACTGGACCGTTCCCGCCGGCGGCACAATGATTGGAATGGGCCGAACGGTGGTTGGCGACAAAACAGCCGAGTTCGAGTTTCTGAGAATCGAACTACGGGGCGAAGGAATCTTCTACGCGGCCAATCCCAATGCCAACTGTCCCCAAACCGACTTCAAGCTTACACGCCTTACCGGGCAGGAAGTGATTTTTGAGAATCCCGCACACGACTATCCCAAGCGCGTAATGTACCGGAAAAATTCTGACGGTTCTTTGGTTGCCAGCATCGATGCTGGAGAAGGCACGAAGTCGCAAAGCTTCTCGTACCAGCCGGTGGGGAAGTGAGTAGGGCCTGGACTTAGGCAATCTACGAAAACTTCACTATTCGAAACAAAAAAAGAAACTGTTTTTGAGGTTGTTTCGTGTAAATTCGTGGATAGACAGGCCCGTCATGCACGTCTTCTCGCAACCAGTGGTTCAATTCATTCGTCATTTTGTCGGAGCTTGCGTTTTCGCCCTGCTGATCTGCGCTCCTGAAATCAATGCGCAACAGTTGCTAACCTATCCGGCATTTACGATGACTGTGCAGACGACGGCTTATGATGCAGGCGGTCAAGCGATTTCCAGTTCCATCGCAACGCGCTACGACGCTGCCAGTGGTGATTGGCGTTATGTGAGAAACGTTGCTGGTTACGAAATAGCAACTCTATATCGCCGTGGCCGCGGAGTGTATTACGCCGACTCGCGGACCCAGTTAACTCTTAAGATTTCAGCTCATGCGCCAGGTTGTCCGCTGAGAAGCGCTGAGCAACTGCGTGGCGACCCGAAGTTTATTCGCACTGAAAATATTCTCGGCTTCGAAGCGTATTTTCTGCGCCAACGATTTCCGGCTGGTGACTTTGTAATGGAGACATCGTTTGTTCCGGAATTAGGTGGAGGGACACCCTTCAAGCGCGTTTACACCTACGACGATGGCCGCCGGATTGTCGAGGAACCGATCGCGCTCGTGATGGGAGAACCTCAAGCGGCGGATCTCAGTGGTCCGGATTTTCAGGTAATCGAGCAACTACCAGTTTTCGATAAAGAACTCGAGGCCAGGGTTATCTTGCAGCCGGCTCCGGTTTTTCCTGCTGACGCGGACACCGGCGGCTTCGGTAAGAGCGTTTTTGTATCAGTGATTATTGACGAAGACGGCCGCGTGCTCAATGCAACCTCTAACTCTTCAATTGCATTCCTCGACGACCCGGCGATTGCCGCGGCTTATCAGGCGACATTCAAACCAGCCACTTGCAACGGCAGGCCGGTGAAGGCTACCGGCATACTGCGCTACAAGTTTGTCAGCTCGCAGCTGGCGAAGAAGTAGACGGTAATCAGAATTACAGCTAAACGAGAATCTGCCTCGTTAGCGCCAAAGGCGCGAAATGCAGAAGCCTGGGGCACCGCCCCAGGAACCGAATTTCTTCCATTGCATCAGCGCTGAAGGCGCGTGATTATTCTTTTGCACAGGTACTAGACGAGTCTCAGTGCCGCGCCTTCAGCGCTACGTCATAAGATTTGACTCTGTTCCTGGGGCGGTGCCCCAGGCTTTTGTATTTCGCGCCGTTGGCGCTCTTGATTGGGCTTCCTGGATCCAGGTTATTTCCGGCTGCCTGTCCTACTTCTCATCAACTTTCCTACCCGCATTCAAGTTATCAAAATTCAAGATTGCGTTGAAGACGAGGAAGTAGCTGCCCTTGGTTTGGCCACGCCACATCGGGTTTGTTGAGAAGAGCACCACGTGGCCACGGCCGGAAGGCACGTCAATCACCGCCGCGTGTTCCGCGATTTCGTCGCCGCCGTCAAGCAATCCGGAAACAAACAGATCCTTCATGTCAGCGTAACGCAGGATTACGCGCGGACGTTCGGCGGCCGGAATTATCAGCACGCCACTGGTGCGGCGTTGTTCGTCGGTCAAAGGCATGGCTTCCCAGGTCTCTGCCTTGGGCGATTCTGGGACTTCAGCCGGTGGTCGACCCTGCACTGTATCGGGATCGCCAGGGCCACCACGTCCAGTGAAGCGTTCAGTATTCCGGCGACGACCGCCGCTACCGGTGGCGGTATTACTGAGATTAAAGATCGGGCCATTCGCGCAATACATCGCTAACGAGTCAGCGTAGCCGTACGCGATTGGGCTAGAAGCATCGACAGTTCTCATTCTAAGAATATCGCCGACGGCCTTTAGTCGATTGGCGCGAGCAATTGAGACGCCCGGCGTGAATCCATAGTTCACTGCAAAGCCCGCGGTATCGTCCACTGTGATTAGAACTCCACCTTGCTGCACAAACTTTTGCAGGTTCATGAGCCCGTTCCAACCGAGGCCGGGCCGCATATCGTCAGTAGAGTCAATCTTGCCTAGGTTAGGAGTAAGCGAAGTTGTTTTCCACGGCAGTGGATTTCCGTACATCGGCAAGCCATTCACGACCAGGGCGGCGTCGCGCGCCGCGGGTGCGAAGACGATTACGTCATACTTCGCTTTCAGATTTTCTTCATGGGAGACGTCCTGAGTACTGATGTAAGCATAGGGTACCTGGAGTTGATCAAATGCAATTCGCCACCAACCCTCGTCCTGTGTGTACAGCCACGTATGCATCATGGCGATGCGTGCGGGCTTGAGCGCATGCGTCTGAACTGTGGGCGCTTCGGCGACCGCGTAGACTTGAATTCCAAGGTCGGCCGCCGCCCGTTGTACTTCATCGGCGGACGCCTTGCGAATAATAAAAGATCCGCGATTAAACTTTTGCCCGGCGGCTTCAAAAGGCTCTTCGGCGGCATCAACGCTGGCGTCCTTCAACTTGAAGCGCAGCGTCACGAGGGCGTTGTCGGCGTTGTGATTGACGAGGTAAGTTGAACCCGCGCCGATAATATTTCCAGCCGAGCGGACGTCACCATTCACGCGATTCGCAGGCGCGTCCAACACCTTCCTGTCAGTGATTCGAGACACTTCCAGGTTTGCCAACTCACCCATTGTCCAGGCGGTATCATCGTACACTTCCGTCTGCGGATCGTTTGGCGACCAGTATTGATAATCAAGCAACGCGTCGGCGATTCGACTGTAGGGCTGATCCATGCGAACGATGTAAGAGCCGGCGGGGAAGGTTCGTGTGCCGGCAGCTGACGAAGTCGGCGCAGGTGTTGGTGAAGGACTTGGGCTTGCTGGTCCCGGCGTCGCACCAGCGCCGGCTACCGGTTCTGATTTTGTGTTAACTGTGAAGGGCGCGGTCGCGCGATGAATCTCGACGCCTTGCGCTTGCAGCGTGCGCAGTAATTCCGCCTGATTGCCCGGTCGGGGATCGTCGCCCGGGAACACGTACGCAGCCGGTCCTTCATTCCTGGGTTTCAGGATCGAGCGTTTGCTCTTCAAGTAAAAATTCTTGAGAAAGAGTTTGCTGTTATTGCCGAAGTAATAAAGTGAGGTCAATAGCGCCGTCTGCTGGTAGTTATTGTTGTTGCGCTGCGACCATTTTGTTTTCGGTAGTGGTGGATTCTGGCGATACCAGGTGCGCTGGTACTCGCCGGGCGAAGTGGTTCGTTCCAGCGTATCAGCGCCGGCATTGCCAAAAGTTTCATAGAGGCGACTGATGCCATTGTGGGTTGCGGCAATAAACATCAGGTAACCCGGCGACCAGGTATCGAAGTCACCGTGCGCAAACACGCCAGGCATGCCAAACTTGGTCATCTCCGAAACATTGTTCCAGCCAATAACCTGCCACTCATCCGTCAGGATTGGATCGACCCAGGCGTTGTAGGGCCCATCGCCAACGGTGTTGTCATAAAGATAAGGGACTGACTCGTGCAAATCGTGAAGCACCTGGGCCTTCCAACCAGTGAACGTGTTAAGCACATTGCGCGTAAGTTTTAGCGAAAGGCCGATGGCGTCGCGGTTATTGTCGTGTGCCACGTAGTGGCCCCAGTAGATTAGTGGTGGAACGTTTTCACCAGGATGGGCCAGGTGCCAGTTGTAAATATCGCACATGCGATTACGCCCATCGACCTCCACCACGGGAGTAATCAGCGTTACTACACTTTCACGAATCGACTTGACGTAAGCGCTGTCGTCGACCGCGAGGCGGTAGGCGAGTTCCATCAAGGCGGTTGGTGATCCTGTTTCGGTGGAGTGGATAGTGCCGGTGATGTAATAGATTGGAAACGAAGCTGCGACGAGCTTGTCGGCTTCGTCATCATTGAGATTAATGGTTCGTGGGTCGGCTAGTTTGGTGAGCCGCGCGCGATTCTCGTCAAGGCGCGCCAGCAGTTGTTCAGAAGCAACGGCAACCGCGATCATCTCGCGCCCCTCTTCGGTCGTCCCGATGGTGTAGACCTTTACGCGCGGGCTCGCTTTCTCCAGCAGGCGCATGTACCGATAAACTTCTTCGGCGTATGGCAACTTTCCCGGCGCGCCGGCAACGTCACCGAGCACCGACTTTGGCGTGGGCACGGTTGGCGAAGCGGGCAGGTAGTCTGTAAGAGGTGAATTGAAGAAAGGCTCTGTGGTGTAAGCCCGAATCTTTTGAGTGTATTCCTCATCGATCGGCTGATTGGCATCGCGGCCGGGCTTGATCTGAGCACTGGCAGCCGCGGCGGCGGCGAGAAAGAACAGACTAACAACGAGGCAACGTAAGAGTTGACGAGTCATCCGGGTTTTCACCTTACACGAGAAAGAGTTTTAGCTTTATTGCTGACGGAGAAGAAGCTTTTAAGCTAAACGCGAGAGCAAGTCAAATTTTGTTCAAACCCGTCAAGCGATCGGCTCTGTTGAACCACAGTGGCGCGTCAACTAGAATCAGTTCGTTACCCGAGCCCGTTACTAAATAAGTGCCTAAACAGGAAACTAAAACATCGCCGTCTGGTGCCCAACCGCCTGAAGAACAGACTCTTGTCCAGATTCTGCCGGTGAGCAAAGTGGCCGGGGGAATTCCTTCGATCGTCGCTACGGCGAAAGCCGCCTGGAACGAGATGGGAGTTACACGCGGTTTCCGCACGCTACTAAAGCTCAATCAGAAGACGGGATTCGACTGTCCCGGCTGCGCCTGGCCTGAACCCGATGGCGAACGTTCACACGCGGAGTTTTGTGAAAACGGCGCCAAGCATGTCGCCGACGAAGCGACCACGAAACGCGTCACGCCGGAATTCTTCCGCGACTGGAGCGTCGCTGATCTCTCGGAACAGTCTGACTATTGGCTGGGCAAGCAAGGACGCCTTACGCATCCGATGCTGCTTCAGCGCGGCGCGACGAACTACGAAGCGATCAGCTGGAACGACGCATTTGCGTTGATTGCCGGGGAGTTAAATTCCCTGCGCGATCCAGACGAAGCCATCTTCTATACTTCCGGGCGGACGAGTAACGAAGCTGCGTTTCTCTACCAACTGTTTGTGCGGCAGTTTGGCACTAACAATCTTCCTGATTGTTCTAACATGTGCCATGAATCGAGTGGCTCAGCCCTGGGCGAAACAATTGGCGTCGGCAAGGGGACGGTGACGCTCGAGGATTTCGATCATGCCCAGGCAATATTCGTTATTGGACAAAATCCGGGCACAAATCATCCGCGCATGCTGACGGCCCTGCAAAAGGCCAAACGGAATGGCTGCAAGCTGGTGCACATCAATCCGCTGCCTGAGGTTGGGATGACACAGTTCAAACACCCGCAGGATGTTTTAGGCTGGATTGGCAAGGGCACTACGCTGGCAGACCTTTTTCTGCAAGTGCGGATAAACGGCGACGTGGCGTTACTGAAGGGAATAATCAAAGCGGTGTTTGATGAAGAAGGACGGCGCCAGGGACAAGTCCTCGACCACGAGTTCATTAAGACTTACACGGAAGGCTTTGAAGAATTTGCAGTGACGATCGATAACGTGTCGTGGGATGACATCGTTGAGCAATGCGGCATTCCGCGAGAGCAAATTGAAGACGCCGCCAGGATCTTCATTGACTCAGACCGGACGATCTTCTGTTGGGCCATGGGCTTGACACAACACAAGAATGCGGTTGCCAACATTCAGGAGATTGTGAACTTGATGTTGTGTCGCGGGCAGATTGGCAAGCGCGGCGCGGGACTCTGTCCCGTCAGGGGCCACAGTAACGTTCAGGGTGATCGCACGATGGGAATCTGGGAGAGGCCTACGGACTCTTTTCTTGAAAAACTTGGAAAGGAATTCAGTTTCGAACCACCGCGCCACCACGGTTACGACACAGTCAAGGCGATCGCAGCGATGCATGCCGGTAAAGCGCGCGTCTTCTTTGCGCTTGGCGGAAACTTTCTTTCGGCGACACCCGATACCGAATACACCGCGGCAGCGCTGCGGCGCTGCAGTTTGACCGTGCATGTTTCCACGAAGCTAAACCGAGCGCACCTGATCACCGGAGAACAAGCCCTGATCCTTCCGTGTCTGGGGCGAACTGAGACTGACCTGCAAAGTTCCGGTCCGCAGTTCGTAACTACGGAGAATTCAATGGCGGTGGTGCAGGCCTCGCGTGGTTTTCTGGAGCCCGCCTCGAATGAGCTGTTGAGCGAAACGGCGATTGTAGGCCGTTTAGCGCTGGCCACTCTCGGCAAACGTTCGAGCGTCAAGTGGGAGTCGCTCATTGCTGACTACGATTTGATCCGAGAGCATATCGAACGGGTCATTCCCGGGTTTGATGACTACAACGTGCGTGTCCGGCAGCCAGGCGGATTTCATCTTCCCAGTCCACCGCGCCAGCGCATTTTCAACACTGCCAGCGGCCGCGCGGTTTTTACTGTGCATGCGTTGCCGCGTCATGACCTTCAGCCCGATCAATACCTGATGATGACCATGCGCAGTCACGATCAATTCAACACTTCTATTTACGGACTGGACGATCGCTATCGTGGCATTCACAACGGGCGTCGTGTAGTTTTTCTTAATCGTGATGATGTTCGCTCAGCCGGCTTGAGCGCAGGTCAAGCCGTGGATCTCATCAGCCACTTCGCCGGTGAGGAGCGTGTTGCCAGAAACTTCGTTGTTGTTCCCTACAGCATCCCCCGGCGTTGTGCGGCCACCTACTTTCCAGAGACAAATGTTTTGGTGCCGCTGGGGAGCGTTGCCGACAAAAGCAATACACCGGCGTCGAAGTCTGTGGTGATCAGTATCCGACCATCGGCTGTTCCTCCGGAGGATCGACCAACCGCCAAGACGCCAGGAGCGTCAGCAAGCGGCGGTTAGAATCGTTAATGAATTACTATCTTGGCGTCCTCGGCGACTTGGCGGATTGAATCATGAACACGAAGACAGAGCTATACACAAGCCTCACCTCGCAGCTTCGCAGCCTGCTCGAGGGTGAGCGCGACTTCATCGCGAACGCCGCGAACTTTTCATCGTTGCTTTATCATTCCCTTCCGGACTTGAATTGGGCCGGGCTCTATTTGCACAAGGGTGGCGAACTCGTGCTGGGACCGTTTCAGGGACAGCCCGCTTGCGTACGCATCGCGATCGGCAAAGGAGTTTGCGGGACTGCCGCGGAACAGCGCCAGACTATCCTGGTTGATAACGTGCATGAGTTTCCCGGCCACATCGCTTGCGACAGCGCGTCCAATTCCGAGATAGTTGTGCCGTTAATCGCGCATGACGAATTGCTTGGTGTGCTCGATCTCGATAGCCCTTCGTTCGCCCGGTTTGACGATGAGGATGCGCGCGGGCTTAATGAGCTGGCGGAGATTTTTATTCAAGGCAGTTGGGACTTCAAGTAGTTTAGAGTTCAAGCTTTAGCTTGCTGACTTCCAAGAGACAACCTAAAGGTTGAACTCTGAACTATTCGAGTGCCGGGTATGACGAGATAGTTTTTATGATCACAATTCGCAAGGCTGAAGAGCGTGGCCATTTCGATTTCGGTTGGCTCAATACCTATCACAGCTTCTCCTTCGGCGATTACTACGACCCAAAGCACACGCGCTTTCGTACGCTTCGAGTAATCAATGAAGATTTCGTTGGGCCGGGCCGCGGTTTCCCCACCCACGGACATCGCGACATGGAAATCATCACTTACATCCTGCAGGGGGCACTCGAGCATCGCGACAGCATGGGCACCGGATCGATTATTCGCCGCGGCGATGCTCAACGCATGAGCGCCGGCACGGGCGTGACCCATAGTGAAGCCAATCCGTCGCGAGACGAACCGGTGCATCTGCTGCAAATCTGGATTTTTCCAAGAGAGCAGGATCTGCAGCCTGAATACGAGGAAAAGAAGTTTTCCGACGATGAGAAGCGAAATAGGTTGCGACTCATCGTTTCCCCCGATGGCAGCGACGGCTCGGTGAAGATTCATCAGGATGCGAAAATCTTTGCGTCGCTGCTGGATGATCGCCAGGATGTGGTTCACAGTTTAGAAGAGGGGCGAAGCGCCTGGCTTCAAATCGCCGCCGGCTCGGTTACTCTGAATGACGTTGCGCTCAAGCAAGGCGACGGGGCTGCGGTAAGCCAGGAGTCGAAACTTCGCATTACTGCAGAAGGGCCGGCGGAAGTGCTGTTGTTTGATCTGAAATAGGACTACTCAAAAGGCTGTCTATATGACTACTGAAAATGCCAGCGAAGTACTCGCCGCCTGGGAAACGTCTTCTCAATACTGGAACAAACACCAGGCGTTGATCGAACAGATGTACGCACCGCTGTCGCGTACTCTCATTGAAGAAGCAGGCATTGTTGAGGGGCAGTCGGTGCTTGATATTGGTGGCGGCAGCGGCGAACCTTCGTTGACGATTGCGTCGGTTGTAGGGGGTTCTGGTTCTGTAACCTACACCGATCCAGCGGCCGGCATGGTCAGGGCCGCTCGAGAAGAGGCCAAGCGAAGGGGACTGAGCAACATCCAGTTTCACCAATGTGCGGTGGAACAAATTCCGTTTGCTGAGGGTTCTTTTGACGTTGCTGTTGGCCGGTTGTCGACGATGTTTTTTCCCGATGTACTGCGCGGCTTGCGCGAAGTGCTGCGAGTCGTAAAACCCAATGGTGTTGTTTCATTTCTTGTTTGGACCGGCAAGGATTTCAATCCTTTCTTCAGCGTAGTCACGGAAATACTCGATCGATTTGTGCAGGCTGAACCGGAAAAGGAAGACGCACCGACAGCTTTTCGCTTTGCCGCTCCGGGAAAGCTCGCCAAACTCCTACAGCAGGCAGGAGCAACATCAGTAACAGAACGCACCTTTGAGTTTTCGATTGAAGCGCCTATTACCGTCGAGCAGTTTTGGGAAATGCGCACTGAGATGTCTGACACCTTCAGGAATAAGCTCGCGAGGTTGGTACCCGATCAGGTAGCAGCGATCAAATACACCGTGCAGAAGAAGATGGCCGGCTATTTCAAATCAGGATCGATGGTGATTCCGGGGCAAGTATTGTTGGTGACTGGGAGAAAACCTGAGTAGTGCGAAAGTCTCCCTATATCATCTTCTTATGATCATTCCGGGCATGTCCGCTTCTCTGGCTTTGAATCCATACTTTTCGTAAAACGGGGCAATGCCTTTGTTGGCCATCAAGCACACAAGGGAACTCGGTCTGGCATTAATCTCAATGTAACTCATTAAACCATCCATAATCATTTTGCCGACACCGCGGCGCTGATGTTCGGCCACCACGGCGACGTCGACAATGTCAAAAAACAACCCGCCGTCCCCAATCACTCTTCCGATGCCCACCACAGCTTCGTTGTGAAGGATGCAAATTCCGAATAGCGTGTTGCCGAGCCCTCGTTGTGCAGCAAGCTCGTCCTTTACGGTCAAGCCGGCGCTCAGTCGCACGGCGTTGTACTCCTGGACAGTGGGCGTGCGTTCTACAATTTTGTAATGCATGCGTTTGCTCTCACTAACAAAGTGCTCGTAATAAAATCTGGAAACCTTCGCGTTCGATATTACTCGTTAACCTCGCCAGGGTCGCTATTACGTTCGATTGGTATTCGAGAATTCCCCAAACGTGCAATAACCGTATTCACGATCTCGACCAAAGATGAATTCTTATTGACCAGTTCGCAGACCTGGCGAATCTGCTCAATCCAGGCCCAAGTCACTCGGTCGCTATACTTTGCGCTGTTAACGTCATGATGCTTGAGAAAGCTCAGGAGACCAGAACGCATCTTCTCAAACGACTCCTCGGGGGTGGAATTACAAAGATAGTAGGTGGCAACGGTCAGGTGGCTTAGATGTGTGAATCCTTCCTTGCTCGTTGTGCAGTTTTCGAAACCGGAAACAACTGCTTCAATTTCCTGCTGGCTTTTGAAGTAGTCGGGCATCATCGCTCCTTTGTTTATTAGAGAACTCCCGACATTGAAATGAAGTCAGTACCACCACGCGGTAGCGGGTGGGTGCCGCTCGCATATGGGTAGAGCGGTCCGAAACCCCTACCCACCCGCTACCGCGTGGTGGTACTGATGTTATGAAGCAAGCGCCTCCACCCTTGAGTGCTAGACTCAAGGAACAGTCGCTCATGGACATGAGACTGAAAGGAGGCGCTATGGACACA
>Ga0070698_100000713_pt1 | contig 35627 bp, 23 predicted proteins | sample KBSK1502metaG_FD_65477 | JGI IMG/M metagenome (GOLD analysis project Ga0070698, IMG submission 65477) | Corn, switchgrass and miscanthus rhizosphere microbial communities from Kellogg Biological Station, Michigan, USA - KBS K1-50-2 metaG | ecosystem: Host-associated > Plants > Roots >... | reverse complement strand
TTTGTCGGCCAGGACGGGAGCCTGCAGGGCCGCGCCTTCTTCGACGGCACCTGGGATAACCACCACTACGCGCTGGCCGGGCCCGGGAGCGCCTCGCTCACCAGCGGCATCGCCGCGGTCACCCGCGGCGCGGACGTGGAGGATATGTGGTTTGTCGGCCAGGACGGGAGCCTGCAGGGCCGCGCCTTCTTCGACGGCACCTGGGATAACCACCAGTACTCGCTGACCTGGCCCATGGGCCCCTCGCTCACCAGCGGCATCGCCGCGGTCACCCGCGGCGGGGACGTGGAGGATATGTGGTTTGTCGGCCAGGACGGGAGCCTGCAGGGCCGCTGGTTCGACGGGCACACCTGGGATAACCACCAGTACTCGCTGGCCGGGCCCGGGAGCGCCTCGCTCACCAGCGGCATCGCCGCGGTTGCCCGGACACCCGGCCTGGAGGAGGTCTGGTGGGTCGGCGCCGACGGCAGCGTTCAAGATCGGTACCTCCTGTAGTGTGCAACAGTGGTACGAAATGGCACTCACCGGATCGCTCGCTGCTCCCCTCCTGACGGCCACAAGGCGCGAGCTGTTCCGAGGTAGGCACCACGCCTGCTCAGTCCGGTGGCACGACGAGGCTGTCAGCGCGTGCCAGGACACGGTCGCGATATTCCGCGAGACGGCGACTGGCGCTCATCGCCCAGCAGATGTACGAAGAGACCGACGCCAACGGCCGCCGCGTCCACACTGTTGCGCCCGGCTTCGCCTCGGCGAACTCGTCACACCGGAATACGACGGGTTACCAGTTTGAGTTCAGCACGACTGAGTCGGTTCGCGGCGGGGGTACGTTGGTAAGCCCTGTCCGCTGCTGAGGAGCGGCCGCCGTGCCACACCATCACCTTGTGCCACAGTTCCTCCTGCGGAACTTTGCGAATAAGCGTGACGAGTTGCGGGCGAGGGCGCGAGACGATCTCACCTCCGGGCATCTGACGTCCGTGAACAGGGCCTGTAACGAGATCGGGTTCTACAGGATCAACGCGGACGATCTCGAACCCTGGGCACGCGATGGGCATGATCCGGAGCAGGTCGAGAAGCTCTTTTCCGCCCTGGAGAGTGGCGCCGCTGCCGTGGTCGCCCAGCTGATTGAGAGTGAGATCCCTCATACGGAACAAGATCTTCTCCATCTAGCCCTCTTCGTCGCGGTGCAGTCGACCCGAGGGTGGCAGTTTCGCGACGACATGAATCAGGTTGCGACGCTGCATATGCGGGCCGAGATGCAGGCACGGGCGGAAGAGCTTGCGGGGAGCGCCCGCGCGTTCCTGCGCCATCGAGGGGAGCCTGCGGGCCCGCAGGATGTCGCCGCTTTCATCGAGCGCGCCTACGGAGAGGATGGCCCCCGGCTTGTTACGCCTGATCCGGTATTGGTCCAGGCATCTCTCGGGCTGGCTTTGCACAAGCTGACGCCCATGCTGCTTGCCAGGACTCCGCGGCTATATGTGTTCGAGGAGCCAGCGCTGGTGCTTAGCGACGCGCCGGTTGGTTCGTGGGCTCCCGGAGAGGGGCGGGCGGTCGGCATCGGCAACGCTGACTTGGTCTTTATGCCGCTCTCTCGGACAGTTGCCTTGGTCTACGGTCGGGAAACCGGAAAACCGATCCGCAGTGGTACGCGGCTTCGAGCGCGTCAGATCAATGAGCTCATCGCCGATGGTGCCACGCGATGGGTATACGAACACCCCGATGACGATCTTGTAAGCAAGATCGAGCTACCCGCCGAACGACCCAAATGGATACCTGAACTCTTGTCTGTCAGGGAGACGCCCAAGGAGCGACGCGAACTCTGGCAGCACGTCCGGCGCTGACCTGTTGACCGCCTCGGGGATCAGCGAGCGGAGCGACGCGGGTGGCAGCGGTGCGCCCGGCCGGGCAGTCCGGGCGCAGCATAGGGCTGTTGGTTCTGCACGAGTAGCAGATCCGTGGCTAGGTGATCGGCCCGGGTGCCCGTGGGCCCATGCACTGCAGGCCCAGGTGCGGAGCCGGTCGGCGCCAGGCGGCCATCGGCGAACTCGTCACGCCCGAATACGACGGGTTACCAATTTTTTTTCGCCCGCGAGTTCAACCTGACTGAAGGTGCCGCGCTGAGAGGCATCGTTTCGCTGACCGAGCGAAACGTCACGGGTGTCAGCGGGTAAGCGTCACTTGATGTCAGCGCAGGTTGTTGTGCGCGTTCGCACGTAGCGGCTTGCTCTCGGGGGCCGTCGCCTTGACAACGGTAGTTACCGCAGGAATCCGGAACCGGCGGTCAGGTCAGTCCCACAGCCGCGCCGTCCCGTCGTCGCTGGCGGTGGCGAGCAGCCGCCCGTCCGGGCTGAACGCCACGCCGTTGACCGCGTCGTCGTGGCCGGTCAGGGTGCGCAGGCACTCGCCGGTGGCCGGGTCCCACAGCCGCACCGTCTTGTCCTCGCTGGTGGTGGCTAGCAGCCGCCCGTCCGGGCTGAACGCCACGCCGACGACTGACGCGTCGTGGCCGGTCAGGGTGCGCCGGTGCTCGCCGGTGGCCGGGTCCCACAGCCGCACCGTCCGCTCGCGGCTGGTGGTGGCTAGCAGCCGCCCGTCCGGGCTGAACGCCACGCGGAGGACCGACGCGTCGTGGCCGGTCAGGGTGCGCCGGTGCTCGCCGGTGGCCGGGTCCCACAGCCGCGCCGTCTTGTCCTCGCTGGCGGTGGCGAGCAGCCGCCCGTCCGGGCTGAACGCCGCGCCGTACACGAAGTCGCCGTGGCCGGTCAGGGTGCGCCGGTGCCCGCCGGTGGCCGGGTCCCACAGCTGCGCCGTCCTGTCCGAGCTGGTGGTGGCGAGCAGCCGCCCGTCCGGACTGAACGCCACGTAGTAGAAGAATTGGCCGTGGCCGGTCAGGCTGCGCAGGCACTCGCCGGTGACCGGGTCCCACAGCCGCGCCGTCCCGTCCGCGCCGGCGGTGGCGAGCAGCCGCCCGTCCGGGCTGAACGCCACGCCGAAGACCCAGTAATCGTGGCCGGTCAGGGTGCGCCGGTGCCCGCCGGTGGCCGGGTCCCACAGCCGCGTCGTGTCGTCGTTGCTGGCGGTGGCCAGCAGCCGCGCGTCCGGGCTGAACGCCACACCGTTGACCCTGCCGTCGTGGCCGGTCAGGGTGCGGGCCAGGTGTGATGGCGGGGCCGGAGGCGGCGGGGCGGCGGGTGCGGTGGCGTGTGGGATGGCGGGGGCTGGCGGTTCGGCCGTGGTTCCGGTATCGAGGAGGGCGCGGGCGGCGGCGGCGACGCGGGGGATGTCGGTGTCGGCGACCTCACGGAGGTGCCGGCGCGCGGTTGCCGCGCGGGCGGGGTCGCCACCGGTGAGCCAGTCACCGAGTTCGGTCACGGCGCCGATGCGGATGCCCGGGTGGGGGCTATCGAGGCCGGCCCGCAGCGATTCGGGCAGCGGTGCGGGGGTGATGACGGGCCCGGCCGGGCTGCGGGCGAGCAGGATTTTCCCTTCGGCGCCGTACAGCCAGCGTTGCGGGGTCTGCGCCGCCCCGGCGGCCTGCACCTGGTCGAAGACGTAGGCGTACGCGTCGTCGACCGAGACGTGCCCGTCGTGGTCGGTGTCGGCGGCGCCGGTGCGCAGCCCCTGGACCAGGGCGGCGGTGAACACCGACCCGGCCGCGGCGGCGGCCGCGCCGGTGGGGTCACCTTCGAAGGAGTACTCGGTCGCGGTGGAGGCGGTCAGCACCACCCGCCCCCGGCCCTGGCCAAGGAAGCGATCTTGCAGGCCGACGTCCGCCTCGCCCTTGGCGCCGTGGGCGAACGCGCCGCTGAAGCAGGAATCCAGGATCAGGACCTGGCGGCGGCCCCGGCAGTGCTCCAGCTGATCCAGCACCCAGGCCGCCTCGACCCCGGTCGCCGCGAGCCGGTCCTTGCGGGTGTCGGCCGCGGCGAAAAACAGCCGCCGGCGGGCATCCAGCAGCCCGTGGCAGGACAGGTAGACCAGCAGCAAATCCCCCGTACCCCGGCCGTCGAGGAAGTCCTCGACGGCCAGCCGGATCTGCTGCGCCGGCTGGTCGATCACCGTGGTGACGGTGAACCCGCCGATGCCCGGGTCGGCCAGGGCCTGGGCCAGGTCGGCGGCGTCGCGGGCCGGTGCCCGCAGCCGGCGCAGCCCGGGGTCGGTGTACGTTCCGGTCGCTACCACCAGAGCAAGCCGGGCCCCGGGCGGTGGGTCAGCCGCCGGGGGCATGGCGGGCCAGCCAGTCATCGATGATCTTGTCCTGCTGGTGCGAACTCACACCAGTCACCTTCAGCACGTCCCCGCCGATACTGACCTCTACGGTCCGGCCCGTCCGCGCGGTCCACCCGCGCACAGTGGCCACGACGGCGCGCAGCCCGTCCAGAGTTCCGAACTGGGCCGCTAGCCAGCCAGCCACATCCCCGAGACCCTTGGCTCCCTCTGGGGCAGCCTCAGCCGGAAGCGGGGCGACCGAGACCGCGTCCACGTCCACAAGTTCGGCCTGCAGCCTGGCGGCCAGATCCGCCAGCTCCTCGGCATCGCTGTCTGCCGCGGGTATCACTTGCAAGATCAGCTCAACCACGTCCACTGCGGCACCTCCCCACCCGGCGGCTTGACCAGACCATACATAGGCTGGGCCAAGCCGGGAAGAACCCTTGCGGCCATGGCGGTCGGCCAGCAACTCGTCACACCTGAATACGACGGTCTTACCAGTTCCGGGGACAGTAAGTCCCCTTTGGTTTGCTAGCGGCGGCCGCATCACCAACCGGGATGGCTGTGCGGCCAGCCTCCGGCACCGTCGATGGGGTATCAGTACGGTGCATGGTCCCAACGGAGCCGGCTCTCGACCATAATATGGGGATGGCTGAAGCCTCTAATGCGGATCAGTTGCACGGGTCGCTCTCGGGGGCAGCCTCAGGTGCCCCGGTGCATAGCAGGCGAATCAACAGGCGCGAGCTGTGTTTGCTCGGTGGGATAATCGTGGCGCCGATCGGACTTGCCCTTCTTTTTGCTGTACTAGTCCTGGCGTTTAACACCGATTACCTCCTCCAATCAACGGAAGGCTGGCTTCTCATATCGACAGCAGCCCTCATCGCTATAGGTTTGATGCTTATCGGCTCAGGCATGACCGGGAGAGCCGCCCGCCTAGGTGAAATAATATTCACGGCAACGCCGGGCGGGTTGCTCGCTGCAGTGGGATTCACAGTTACAGCATATCTTCGGCCAATCGGCGCCTCTCCAGTGTTCATGCTCACCTGGATAAGCCTGGCATTCCTCGGTGTACTCTGGATAATTGTTGGACCGATCTTCATGTATAGGGCGAAGACACGGTTGTTGGTGGGATCTTCCGACCGGGATGCCAATGAATCTGTCCCTATTCCGAACCATGAAGCCAACACGTCAAGATCAGGCACCGTAGCTACCTGGTTTTTGGTTCTGGCAACGGTATTGGGTCCCCCCCTAAGCGTGCTCTTGAATCATTTTCTTGGGTCTTGATCCGGCCTCTGCGAGGGCGCTCATGTAGGTTCATTCCCAGCGCGTCCGACGCGTCGACGGCGCCTTCCAGGTGAAGGGCCTGGTTCGTGCGGGCGATCCACGCGTAGTCCAGCCCGGTGATGCACTTGGCGTAGACGCGCATCAGCACCTCCACGCTGTGCCCGCCCACGTGGCCACCTCGGTCGCGGGGGCACCTGAGTTCAGCGCCAGGTAACTCCCGAATGCCGCAGGTCGTAGGGGCGCCGCAGCAGCGGCGTAGCCGCCTGGACTGGGGTGAGCCCGAGTGCCCCGACTTTCTGCCAGACCTGCCACCAGGTGGAGGGCTGGATGGGAACGCGGCGGGTCGGCCTGCGGGCCCGCGGATCAGGATTTGTCCGCCCGCCGGACCGCGGTGGCTGCCGGTGTCACAGCGGTGCCTTGCTGCGACCGGGGGCGAGCACGGCGAACCGCAGCGGTACGGCACGGACAAGCTGCCGGAGGGCGTATCCAAGCTGCTGTCGGCATCCCACTCCAGATTGGGCGATCTCCCATAGCTCAGCGCGGTACTCCTCGCCGAATCGGGCGCGATCCGGAGCTGGCAGCAACCACGCAGCCATAAGTACTAGGCGCTCCGCAGGGGGGGTTACTCGCCCGGAGTGGCGGTATTCAAAGGCTTCGGCGCCGCGAGTAGTACTCCCGCGAGTGCGGGCATAGGCAGGGGAGTGGACGAGGGCGGACGCATTCCCTATGGCAAGGTGAAGGTCGCGGGCGACAGCGGCAAATGCAGAGAGCATGGATCTGATCCCTGTTGTCAGGAAGGGTGTCGCCAGGCCTCTGCCGTCGAGGCTAAGGGCTGTCCAGAGCTGGGCTGAAATGGCAGAGTTCATCACCCGGGGATCGGGGCAACCTACGCGACTGTGAGAGTCCGGGTCCGCATGTCGAATTTGATGCTGCCTTGGCCGGCCGCGCGTACCTGTCGCCATGCGGTGAAGCCGGTGAGGATGGCTTGTTCCCAGTCGGCTGCGCGGCGGATGCTGACCTCGAGGTGGGAGACCATGTGGCTGATCGTGACCAGCAGTTCGTAGTCGACGTGGTGTATGGCCTCGAAGTAGTTGTGTCGGGAGGCGTAGGCAAATACGAGGGCGGAGATCCCCTCTTCGATCGCGATGGCGCGGCCGCCGTCTTCTGCTTCGTCGACGCCCGGGTTGCTTTTGCGCTTGCGCTTGCTCAGGGCGCGCAGGACGGGGGACCAGCCGAGAACGGCCGCGTAGGCCAGGTGGAACACGTCGTGGAGCCGGTAGTCGTCATCGATGTGCGAAGCATCCGTGAGTGGATCCCCGATCGGGTTCCCGTCGCACCGCAGTGTCATGACCGCCCGCCCGTCGCTGGTCGTTTCGGGGCTGAATGTGAAGGTTGCCTGCCGTGGTAGCTGCTCGGACGCGGGGTAGTCGTCATCGAATAGGAGCTGGCCGGCTGGGGTGGGCTTCCACCGGTCTGCGGCCTTGAACAAGCTCGCTGTGGCGATGTCGTCAAGGTCGAGGCCGAACCGGCTGGCGAGGGCGGCGACGTACCACAGGACGTCGCCGAGTTCTTCACGCAGCTGGTGTTTCGCGTGAGCGAAGGCGGCGCCGTCCCTCATCTGCTTTTTGTAGACGGTGGCGACCGTCCCGGCTTCGCCGAGCAGGCCGAGCAGCGGGACGATCACTGGGTCGGTCCCTGGTGTGGTCGGCTGGTCGGTCTTCAATGCGGCGTGCTGGTACTGGCTGAACTTCACTGAAGAGTCTCCTGTCGGGATTCACGGCTTACCTGTCGCCGAATCCTACAGTAGAATGTCGGTTAACACGACATCGCTGTCGGGTTTTGCGGATCCAGAGAGGGAGGCTAGGTGGTGAGAGCAAGCACCCTGGCGGTGAGCGACATCGCCGAACTGGTCATCGCCCTACTGGCAGAGGAGGCCGGCAAATCCTCGGCTCAGATGCGCGCGGAGCTGGCGGCAGCAGGGCGGGAACTGCCGGTGGACTCGCTGCTGATCGCCGAGATCATGGCGAAGGTGGAGGATGCATGCGGCGTGAGGCTGCACGTGGACGCGGAGCTTGGCCGGGCGACCAGGTCGGTGATTAGCTTCGCGCGCTGCGTTCACCGCGCACTGGAAGGAGCTGATGGCATTGAGCAATGACACAGAACTAGCCGGGGGTGGCGCTGATCCTGCCATCCTCCGCCTGGGTCAGCGGCTGAAAAGGCTGCGCGAGTACCTGGGCATGTCCCAGCACCAGGTCGCCGAGTGGACCGGTATTCCCCGCTCCGCGGTTAGTGACATCGAGCGCGGCCAGCGGAAAGTGGACGCCGTCGAGCTGACCAAGTTCGCCCGGCTCTACCAGCGCCCTGTGGGGTGGCTGCTCGACGAGGACGAGCACGCGACCGCCGACGCGCACGTGCTGGAGATGCTGGCCCGTAAGTTCAGCAAGCTGAACGAAGAAGACCGCGCCCAGCTAGCGGCGTTCGCGGACTTTCTGGCTGCGCGGCGGGCATCCGGATCGCAGTCCTTAGCCATCTAACCAGCAGGGGCGTACGGTGACCTTGGACTGGGCAACCGCCCACCGGATGGCGATGATGGCCGCCAACCAGGCACATCGTGATCTCGGTATCGCACGCGATGAACATGTCGACGTGTTCGCTGCCATGCGTTCTGCCGGGGTGTGCTGCCTGACCGAGCCGCTGGGAAACTTGGCTGGCGCCTACGCGGGCGCCGAGCTGGGCGGGCCAGTGACGCTGCTGAACTCGCGGCTGGATGAGATCACCCTGCGACACACGGCCGGACATGAGCTCGGTCACCACAGATTCGGGCATGCCCTCACGGCTGACCTGGGGGAAGAACTGGATAGAGGCGGCCTGGGCGGGGTCTGGCCCGATGAGGAGAAGCTCGCCGAGGCCTTCGCGGCGTGGTTCCTCATGCCGCTTCCGGCGGTGCGCGCGGCGATGCGCCGCGCCGGGTTCAGCAGGCCAGCCAGCCCCATCGACGTTCACCAGGTCGCCTGCTGGCTGGGCACCTCGTTCGCTGGGACTGCCCGTCATCTCGTCAATCTCAAGCTCGCCAGCATGCGACAGTACAACGACTGGACCCGCTCCTGGAACCGTCATGGCCCGGAACTACGGTCCTCACTCGCCGGGCTTCTCCCCTGCGACCGCGTCTGGGTACTCGGCAGGGAGGCAGATCAAGCCAGCATGCACGTCCTGCCCGGAGATACCCTCGTCTTCCGGTCTGGGCACGTCCGCCGTCCGTTGCCGCAAGGGCTTAGGCGCGAAGCTGGAGCGCAACCGAGCCTCCAGTCGCAGGACGTGATCACCGTCACCAATGAGCTGGCAGGACCGGTGAGCGTGACCGTCACGATCCCTGGCATCCCCGGCGGGCTGGCGATCACGCTGATCCCCGCGCCCATCCGCCTAGGCATCGACACCGCCTGGACACTGCAACCGCAGCATCCCGGCAATGGACCCGGAAGGGGAACATGAACAACATCACCGTCACCGGGCCAGATATCAGCACCGCCTGGCTTGCAGCCTGCTGTGCCATGAATGACGCCGCGCCCGTCGCCTACCACACCGTGGTCCGTATCCATGACCCGCTCACCGAGAAAACAGCAATCCGGCGGGCGCTGGACCAGATCCTCCAGGACGCTGGCCTGCAGCCAATCGACACGGTCGCGAACACAATCTTCCCTGCTGCGCTCGCCCGCTCCAGCAAGGACCATCTGGACCTGTCCCGCCGGTATGAGGTGATGCTCCCTACGCTGCTGCGCCTGTCCCCGAAGAACGACCGGGGCACCTATTTCGAACGCCTCATAGCGTTCCCCGGCCCCGAAGGCCCGGTGAACCAGCTAGACGCGGTCATCGGCCGGCTGCGGAGCGAGATCGCGAAAACGGCCTCCGGAACAGGCCCCATGACGGCCGCCTACGAAGCCGGTTTCACGGTCCCCGGCGGCGGCACCGATGACAACCTGCAGGGCGTGGCAACCGCATCGCTGCCGGTGCGCGTCCCCGGGCACGACCGGCGCTTCCCAGGGTTCCCGTGCCTGAGTCACTGTTCGTTCCAGCTGGACCGTTCCGGGACCCTGCATGCCATGGCTCACTACCGGAGCCAGTGGATGACCGAACGCGCCTACGGTAACTATCTCGGCCTTGGAAGGCTGCTCGGCTACATCGCTGCTCAGGCAGGCGTCCAGCCGGGCGAGCTGACCGTCACAGCAGGCTTCGCGCAGCTTGACCAGCGTCGGCGCCTGACAGCCCTGCTGCGCTCAGCCTCAGAGGTCTCCGCGGTTTGAGTGGGCTGCCCGTGTTAGGCCCGGAGCCGGGGAAGACGGCGAGAACTCGAATAGTGGAACCTGGCACGAGATTGGTCTGCTTCCACCGCGATATTCCGGTGAAACAGCCTGTCGTTTGGGCGATCCCGAAGTTTGCGCGCAGGGCGGCCGGTCGGTGTCGTTGATCCCCCACTTCGGTGGGAACCATGCCGTTAGAGGAGCGGCGTCCCGCCGGTACGACTGCTTGATCCGGGTACGGCCGCTGATCCCTTCCACTTCAGGGTGGGCAACCCGGGCGTACTTATCCACCTCGCAGAACAAGTTCTGGCAGTCGATCAGCTGCAGCGGCCTGCCCTTCAGGCCGGCGAAACGCAGCCCGAGGCGCCCGAACTGCTCCTCCTGTGTGTCGGCCATGAACCGGATCAGGTCGGCTTCGATCCCTGCGGCGGCGGGACCGAAACACTTCCGCAGCCCATCCTTGGCACCGGGCCCAGGTACCACGAACTCCATCTCGCTGAAGCCGAGCTGGGCAGCGTAGTTCAGGTCAATGAGGTACTGGTAGCCGAGGAACCCCCCGACCCCCGGATAACCAGTGAGCACCGCGAAGGCAGACGCCATTGATGAGGCGTCGGCTACTTTGGCGGGAGCGTGGTGGCGCATCATCATCTCGACCAGCCGCAAGTGGTTGCTGTGCTTGCGGGCTTCGCCAAGTGGTGGCGGCGGGACGATATAGGCGGCCGAGTAGAGCCGTTGCCCCTCCGCGAGGGCACCGCCGAGTATCTTGTCGTATCGGCCGAACTGGTAAGTGGCCAAACTCACCTCACCCAACTGGGCTGTCAGCAGCTGCCAAGTCGAGATCCGGTTGAAGATCTTGAACAGCAGGGTGCGGAAAAAGACCTCCTCCCACGCCTGATCACCCTGGTAGGAGACCTGAGTGATCAGGTACTGACTTACCCGGTCAGCGGCGCGGTAGCAGTTGGTGAACCGATGGGCCGCCAGGATCTCATCGCCAGTCCACGGCGGGCGCTGCCCGGCCAAGCGTGCTTCGTAGATCACCTGCCGCGCAGACGCGAACCGCCAGTACGTGTCGAAGACCGGAGTCGGCTGTAGTCCCCGTCCTGCGATCCGGACGAATGAAGCCGTGCCTGGCCGCCCCGCCCAGTATGCGCACGATGCCTGCATATATTTAGTATATATTAGCTCCATGATAGTTCACCAGCCGATGGAGCTGGTGTCGCAGGCTGAGCGCCGGAAGCTCCTGGTCGCGGTGCCTGAGCCGGTGGACGAGCATCTGGAGTTGCTGTTGCGTGCTGCACGGCTGGGCGGCGCTCAGGCCAGCCGGTCACAGTTGCTTGCGGCGCTCGTAGTCGCGGCCCCGACGGCAGTGCCGGATGTCAGGGATCTGGTTCTGGACTACCTCAGCCTTCAGCTGCCGGACCTAAGAGCACGCCATCCCGAAGAGACACTGCCTGAAATCCGGCACCCTGGCCCAAAGCGGAGGACGCGGTGATGATTCGTTGAGAAGGCATGCTGAGATCCAGGAGGACTGCGTCGTGAGGTGACCCGGGGCCGGTGGGTGCTCGGCAGGCCATCTGGATACGAGCCTGCGCCATTGGACCCGTCGAGGTGCTCGACTACATGGAACGGCTGCACAAGGATGCGCACCGAGCATGGGTGAGGAGAATCGGCGCTAAGTGACGGGATCATTCGACTGCGGTGCCTCGTGGCTCTCGGAGAGGGTTACGCATCCTCTGGCGCTCGGCGGCTTCGACGGGCAAGTCCCTGGTCAGCATGGGAATCACGCTGGCGAACATCGTCCCGGGCGACAGATTCCGGCCAGGGGCGGCCGTTTCAGTGTGGGCTCAGTTCTGGGCTCATTCATCCACGTACGGGGCCGTTCACCAGTGGTCACCCGGATCGTGTTCGCGCCGCTCGCGGACGGTGGCGGACGCCGGTGAACACAGGCCAACATTGTTGGAAAGCGTGTTGATCGGAGCGACAGCCGGACAGCGAGCTCGCGCGAACGCAGTGCGTGCTGATGTATGTGAACCCTGACCAGGCTGCTAGGCGTGGTGACCGGCGACAGCTTCCTGGTAAGCCTCCGTGAGGGCGGCTAGGAGTGAGTCGGGAATTTCGCGGGCCGTGTTGCCTTGCCTTACCTCGGCGCCCATGGCGGCTTCCACGGCTGGGATGGAGCGCGGGGCGCGGCGTTCGAACACGCTGCGGAAGAACTGCAGGTAGGCGGACCCGTTGTCGCAATAGATGGTGACCAGCCCCGCGTTGTCGGCGGCCAGGCGGGGCAGAAGCGTTGTCATCCGGCCGGCCTTGCCGCGGTAGGTGGCGAGCTTTACCAGCCCCGCTTGCTCCAGCGTGTCGGCCCAGTCAGCCAGGTGTACCAGCGGTTCTTGCTGGACCGGGGGCAGGCCGGCGATGACGGCGCGGAACTCCGCCGATCCGCGGTACAGAACACCCGCCTGCCGGGCGGTCACCTGGGCGTCGGACATCTCCCGGCCGCGGCGGCCGGGGTCGATCCGCTGCGGCACCAGCACCTGCGACCCGGCCACGTCGTAGGCCGACACCGTGACCAGGTCGATGTCGATCTTGTCGGTGACCGACTGCAGGTAGCCGACCACCTGGACCAGCTCATCAGGCGCCGAATCCAGCACGATGACCAGCCGGAAGCTCCCCTCGGCCAGGCTCTGGGCCAGGCCGTCCCGGAAGTCCTCCGCGTCCACCGCGTGCTGCTGATCGCCTGCCTGGACCGCGGCGAGCACCGACGTGCCCAGGATCTGCGACTCCAGCTGCTCGGGGTCGAGGCCCTGCAGGTACCCGGCGTAGGACAGCACCTGCGCGACCACGGCCCGCCGCGACTCGGCGTTCCCCGCCAACTTCACCTCGATGATGACCAGGCGGCCAGTGGACTCCACCGCCAGCAGGTCCGCGGAGCCGGTGCCGAGCCGCACCTCGCGGCCCAGCATGATCAGGCGCGGCGACCCGGCCAGCGGCAGCATCTGCGGGGCGCGCTCGACCAGGTCATGCAGCTGGGCCTCTGCCTGGTAGGCAGCCGGTTCCAGCGTGTGCCACTGGCCCTCGGGACCAGCACCCCAGATCGCCGTCATAGCTGGACACTAGACCGTCTGCCCGGCGCCTTGCGGGCTGCCTTCAGACGGTGACTGCTGCGCCGCTTCCTTGTTAGCGTCGGCAACGTGTTGTGTCGCATCACCATCCGCGAGACACCAGCGCGGCCGACAAGGACGCCACGACCAGGCCGGCTGCCCCCGATACGCCCCCAGACAGGGTGTGCGAGAACACGGTTTCCGCAGGTCAATGGCGTACACGGCAACTCTCCCCAGAACCGTGAGCGCCCGGAGAATAGACGGAGAAAGCCTGACAGCTGGGGGACCTTGCGGCCGGTGGGCCATGCTTTGGAGCGGTGTGGAAGACCGCTGCCGGAAGGTCTGTGGTTCTAGCCTCCGCTATTCAGCGCTGATGGCCCCGCTGAGCGGTTCGAGGGCTTGCCTGTCGCTGTGAGCTGGGGTTTCGTGCCGTGGCGGGCTGGGGTGCGCGTGCACCTTATGGGTGCGGGGCGATCTGGCGCCAGGTTTAAGGGCGAAGAGCGCCCTGGTTCTGGGAGATTGCAGGTCACCACACCTATGCAACTTCCCGGGACTGGAGCGCTCTTCGTCATGCAGGATAACGGCTGGGACCATGCCCTGAAGGTCACGGGCGGCGGAGCCGGCCTGGTCGGGCACGCCGGTGCGGTCCTGCTCCGCAAGGCCGCCGACCAGGCGGGACTCACCGGGCAGTTGAGCCCGGCGCTTCTGGACCGGGGAATCGTCCTGGTGTCGATGGCGGTGGCGATCGCGCTCGGGGCCGCCAGCATGAGCGATATCGCGGTGCTGGCGCACCTGGCCCCGGTGCTGGGGGACGCGCCGAGCGGGCCGACGGTGCGGCGTGCCCTGGACCTGGCCGGCCATGCGGCCATGCTGGATCAGATCGCCCGCGCCCGGGCGAGGGCCCGCGGGCACGTGTGGACACTGATCGAGCAGGCTCCGGCCGGGTTCCCGTGGCTGGCCATCGCCGGGAAAACCCTGGCCGGATGGCTCGTCATCGACCTGGACCCCACGCTGGTCACCGCCAGATCGGACAAGGAAGGCGCGGCTCGGCCTGGAAGAAAGGCTATGGCTTCCACCTGCTGGGGGCCTGGCTGGCGAATACGCGCGAGTGCCTGGCGATGCTGCTGCGCCCCGGCAACGCCGGGCCGGACACGTTCGCCGATCACAAGGACGTGCTGGCCGCGGCCCTCCGGCAGGTCCCCGCCCGCTTCCGGGGCAAGGTCCTGGTCCGCGTCGACGGCGCGGGCGCGAGCCAAGAGCTCATCAAGCACCTGCTGGACATGCCCTCCCCGCGCCGGAAGGTGCTGTTCACCTGCGGCTGGATGATCACCGCCGCCGACGAGGACGCCATCCGGCAGGTGCCCGCCGCCGCGTGGAAGCCCGGCATCGGACAGGACTGCGCTATCGAGGAGGACAAGGCCGTCGCCGAGATCACGCACCTGATGAGCCGCGCCGGGAACTGGCCCGGTGGGCTGCGGTGGATCGTCCGCCGGGTGAAGCCTTCCCGCCGACAGATGCGCAACCTCACCGCTTACGAGAAGAAGACCTGCTGGCGGTCCTCGATCATCTGCACGAACATCCCGGAGAAAGGAATGCCCGGCGTCCCGGGCAGCCACCACCCCCAGTTCACCGGCGTCGCCCACCGCGAGCACGCCGTCGCCGGGACCGGCGGCGTCCGGACCGCCAAGGCCATGGGCCTGCGGAATCTCCCGTCGAAGTCCTGGCAGGTCAGCAAAGGCTGGGTCATCGCCGCGAACATCGCCGCCGACCTCACCGCCTGGACCCGCCTCCTCGGCCTCTGCGACGACCCGGACCTGCGGGAAGCCGACCCGGACACGCTCCGCTACCGCATCTGGCACATCCCCGCCCGGCTCGCCCGCCACGCCCGCGAGCGCGTCCTGAAGATCAGCCCGGACTGGCCGTGGAAGGACGCGTTCCTCAGCTGCTGGCAGCGGCTCTGCGCCCTGCCAGCACCCGCCTGACCAGCACGAACCACCCCAGCGACACCAGAGGAGGCACAGCCCGGCGCGGTCGGAGCCGGTGCGCACCGGGCACACCGGGCACCACCGCGCGACCACCCCCGCCAGCCAAACAGACACCACACCCCAAACCAGGCACCAGCACAATCAGTAACCCGACCTCAGGAACGCTGAACGATTGAGGCTAGTGACTGTGTTAATTCCTGTCCCTTTCTGTTACTTCCTGTCCCTTTTCTCAAACATCGAATGTGAGCAGGTTATGGCTCCGGCATGGGGCGGGACGCGGGCGGTGCCTTGGTTGTTTTCCCCGCATGTACAATCGCCCAGCAGTTGAGAAACTGATGAGATACTGAACGTTATGCCGACGTCGGCATAAGATCTACCTCATCCGCAACAGCCTGCGGCCAGTGGCCCGCCGGGACGCCGCCGCCGTGGCGGCCGGGCTGCGCAAGATCTACACCGCGCCCGGTGAGGACGCCGCCCTGGACGCCCTGGGCAGCCTCGCCGCTGGGCTAGAAGTACCCGCAGGCGGTCAAGGTCTGATAGGACGCCCGGGAGGCCTTCACCCCATTCCTGGCCTTCAGCCCGCCGGTGAGAAAACTGCTCTACACCGCCAACAGCATTGAGTCCCCGAACTACCAGCTGCGGAACGTGACCAAGGCCGGCGGGCACTTCCCCTCCGACAACGCCGTCGTCAAGCTGCTGTGGCTGGCGATCATCAACATCGAAGACAGACGGGCCCGCGAGCGCGCCGCCCTCCGGACCGAAACCGGCAAACGCGCCGACCAGCCCGCACGCCTCATCGAAGGACAACGCGTCACCGGATGGCGCGAAGCCCTCAACGAACTCGCCGTCGCCTACCCAGGACGAATCAGGTAAGAGGGGACAGGCCGCCAGGAAAAAATGATCTTTACACACCTGAAGTTACAAGCTCGACGGTGATGATCCCGATAGGTTGATCTATCGTGCAGGCGCGTGTTGTGGTGGCCTGTTCCAGGGCGCGCCTACAGGTTGTGAACTGAGGCTATCTCGTCGATGCGGCTGCGCATGGCGTTGATTTCCTGCTGACGGTAGGAGCATCTGAAGGAATTATCCCGCTCGACTGCGACTGGCGTGGCATTGTCGCAGGCCTCCCGGGCCGCAGCGACGCGGTTGGGGATGTCTTTGGGAAGCCGCGCGGCGCTGCGGCGGCGTAGCTTGTGTGGGTTCTGGTAGTAGAGATCGTCGACGGGTTTGATCCCGGCGGCGTAGCGCAGTCCCGCGATCTGGCGGATGATCGTGGCCTTGTGCCACACGTATGCAGGGCTAGGGATACGGAGTTCGCCGTGTGGGAATTCGGCGAGGCGCTGGCCGGAGGGATGGCCGCGTGCGAGTGGATCACCGAAACTCTCGTCCAGGACTAGCGCTGCGACGGCTATCTCGGTTACTTCCGCGCGCCAGCGCAGGCGTTCTATGCCCTGCATCGCGTCGTCCAAGCTGAGGAGGGCAGCGCGGGCGGCTGGCATATCGTTGTCGTACAGTGCGATACGCAGGCGCACGTATGCGGCCCTGACTCGCGCATCATCTGGCCAGTCCTCGGAGGTGATGCAGGTGAGCCATCGTTGTGCGTCGGCCCGTCGGCCCAAGCGCAATGCCGCGTAGGCTGCTTTCGCTGCGTTTTGATGTACTGCGCCTTGTGCGTTCTGCCGGGACCACGCAATCTCATACTGGGTGAGTGCCTCTGCCCAGCTGCCTTGCGCGCTGAAGATCGATCCCGCACGGTGCGGGATTTCCCGGTTATCGGCTTCGCCGAGAGAGACGCACAGGCTGTCCAGTTCACTGGCGCAAGATGTCAGCTGATCCAGATCAGTATTTGCCTTGTCCTCCAGCTGGTACCAGAAATTGAGTTCCTTGGCCTCGTATACGTCCCAGGGATCGGCGGTGTCGGGAATGCGGTGCAGGATTTCCAGCAGTACAGTCAGCGAACGGCGATAGTCTCCCGCGTTGCCCCAGCTTCGTGAGGTCCAGACGCCGATTTTAAATGCCAGAGCTGCCTGGCCGCTGTCGATGGCCAGGCGGCGCGCTTGCTCGTAGAGGAACGCGGCTTGTCTTGCCTGTTCGCGCAGTCTTGCCGCATGTGCTTGTTCCAGTAGTTCGTTGATCTTGTCGTTGGGGGTCATGGGTGGCGCTGGCGCCGGATGCGCTCGATGATGGGTCCTGCGAGGTCTTGGTCGTCGCTGCCGAGGATCTCAGCGACCTGGCTGTGCTGGGCGTCTTCCCAATCTTCTACGGTGGGGAACCGGGTGGCGAGGCGCTCGATGACGGTCTGGTCCAGGGTGAATGGCAGGCGCTGGCGCAGTTGGTGCGGGGACAGGTAGCGGGCCCAATTCCCGTTGTCGACGAGTTCGCGGATCTGGGTGTTCTTTCGCAGGGCCTGGTGGAGGTGCTGTTCTAGCCCCGTGTCCGCCAGGTCGTAGTCGATGTATAGCAGCGCATTGAGGTCTGCGGGCAGTGCCGGGCTGGCGCCATGCTCGCGCAGCAGCGCGAACGGGCGGCTGTGCCGGTCGGTAAAGGCGGCGCCGAGTTCGAACATGACGTTCGGGTTGGCCTCGGTGATCTCGGCCAGGAACCCATGTGCCTGGCTCATCAGCAGCTCGATGTTCTCCAGCAGCCGGTGGTCGTCTTGCCGGTCGCTGGCGACGATGAGCTGGGCGCCCCAGCGTTCCTCGACGACCTTACGGCAGGCGTCCACCAGGGGGCGGTAACGCTTCTCGAACGGGGTGATCATGAAGAAGATCCGGTGCCGTGGCTGGTGCCCGGATGCCGCGCGGCGCCGTTCCTCCTCCTCACGGGCCCGGTCCCGGACGGACGCGAGTTCTTCTTGCGCTTCGAGGAAGTCCAGGCTCCGGCCGATGAGGTCCTGGAACTGGTGGTAGAAGATGGCGGCATCCCCGGAGGTGATGAGCTCACGGTTGGCCAGGATCGCGTTGTTGTAAACCGCGAGCATCAGCTCACGCACGGCCGGCTCGGTCAGCTGCTGGCGGGCCAGGCGGCGGATCAGGGGATTGTCGGCGTTGATGGTGAGCCGCCGGGACTGCTGGGCGGTCATTTTTGCCAGTGCGTCCGCCATCTCCCGCAGGTCGTTGGACACGTTAGGGTCGAGACGGACCTCCTCGGCTTTCTGCTGCGCCCTGGTGAGCTCATCTGAGCGGATGACCGCGGCGATGTCGGTCGGCTCGAACCGGCGGGCCTCGGTCCGGATTCGCGCCCCGCCGGGGGTCCGCAGGACCAGCGTCATGGTCTCGGCGAGCCGCACCACATCGGTGCTCTGATCTGGGGCGATTTGGGGGAAGAGACCGGGATCGTCCTCACGGTCCACGTGGGCCAGCACGACGTTGGTACCCGGCAGCCGAGTGTACGCCTCCAGCAGTTCAGCCTCGAACAGGAAGCTCGCGTCTACGACGACCCGACCGGCCGCGTTGGCGACCTGAAAGTACTGGCTGGCCGTGCTCGCTGTAGTGAAGCAGGCCAGGCGCGTCGGCTCGCCGGGCTCATGGGGGACATCGGCGATGATCTCAGGCAGCGTGCGCATCACCTCGGCCCGACTGGGCTTTCGGGGCTCAGCTGAGCCGGCCGCTGCCCGGTCGTTGGTCCGCCACAACAGCAGGTGCGCGAACCTGGCGAAGAACTCGTCGTAGTAGTAGCACGCGGCCAGGAACCCGACCCGGTGGTAGCGGACAATGTCGGTGAACCGCTCCGGATCATCCTTGCGGAGTTGGTCGAGGTGGTCGATGATCACCTCGCCGAGGGCATCCCGGAACTGATCCGCGGCGGCGTCGCGGATGAAGTTGTCCCGGGCCGCTGTGGGAGTCAGGTCCGGTGTGTTGATCACGCCGTTCACGAACCTGGCCCATTTGGGCAGCACGTCGGCCGCGTCCTCGCACAGCAGCATGCGGTTCTGGTAGATCCGCATCGTCCGGGGCTGGTCGATGCTGAACATCAGCGTCCGGCTGATATACAGGACACCCTCGGCCCGGACCGGTTCCTTCAGCCGCACCGGAATGGTCTCCAGCACCGACTCGCTCATCGTGCGTTGCAGGTAAGTGTGCAGGTCGAACCGGAGTTCACCGGGAGTGAGCCCCGGTTTCTCCCACGGCATGCGCATCGTGTTCTCCGGCTCACGACCGCCGTTCAGGTGGATCGGCACGCTGAGCATGTCCGCGTACTTCCGGATCAGCGCGCGGACCTCTGTCTCCTGGATTACCCCCCGGTCCTCGCTGTTCTTCAGCAGCACTCTTACCGTGGTCCCGGGCGCTGCCACATCACACGGCGCCAGGTCGTAGCTCTTGCTGCCGTCGTTCTCCCACAGCCAGCCCCCATCCTCACCCAGCTTCCGGGTGCGGACCTCCACCCGCCGGGCCACCACGAACGCCGACAAAAAGCCGATGCCGAATTCGCCGATCAGGCCCTCGGTCTCCTCCCGCTGCAGGCGGGTAAAGCTCTTGCCCACGTTGGATAGGTACTCCACCAGATCGTCCTGGCTCATCCCTATCCCGTTGTCACGAACCGTGATCTCCAGGTCCTGGGGACGTGTCTCGATATCTATCCGCCCGTATCCGGCATCTGCCTGCGCGCGGCGCCGGATGCCGTCGTGCGCATTCTGGATTAACTCGCGGATGAAAACTTTCTTCTCGCTGTAAAGATGATTAGCGATAACCTCGATCAGGCCATCAAAATCGAACTGCATCTCCGGCATACTCCACCCCCTGAAATCCTCGCCGCAAGATCGGCTCTCGCGTCTAGCAAACCCAGGCTCCGCCGGGACCCTCAGGGCAGAACTCTGACCCTGGCCGTACCCATGCGTACAGGATATAGACAAACCACCACCGGGAAACCGGCAAGGTGGCGACGCAACGACAGATCCCGAAGCGGCTCATGCAACGGCACACATCCACTGGCCCATCCACCCTTCCCGCGGTCCGTACCACGGCCAGCTCAGCCTGTCACGCGACCGCAAGGACCGGAAGCTTGTTGCTACCCGCCTCCGTCACGCAAACCGACGCAACCGCGCGACATGCACCAGGTACTGCCGATCGCGTGACAGGACGGTTCCCCCTGATTATGCAGATGATCGAGGCGCGGAGTTCTTGGTCCTGGAGCCTCGCGATCACCTCCATAACAAACATGTGCGAGCGTCTGATGGACTCCCACATGGGTCCGCCGGCCCATCAAGAAGCCAGCGGCCGACCCTGTCGCGGCGGGCGGCTGGGGTGAGCGCAGGTAACAAGTGGAGATCTGATAGTCAGCAGCACTTCCGTGCCTGCACGGCCGTTGGCCGGGGTATCCCTCTGGGGCGGTTCGGTGCCCGTATGGACGCGTGCGCCGTGCCGGGAGGTAGGCATCGGCTGCACGGATCGCGCGGTGAATCGCCGGAGAAGTCCGGACCCAATAAGCATCGGTGCAGGTCAGGGCATGTTTGGGAGCGGTCTGTAAAACTGTCGGCTCAGCCTTTCCGGTTCGCATCCGGGTGACGCTGCCACCAGTCCAAACGCTCGCCAGCCGAGGCGAGCGAGGTGCCGCGAGTTGTTGATCACCTGACCGGCCATGTCCGGCGTGGGCCAGTAGCCTACGGCTGGTCTCGGAGAATACGCGGAGCAGTTCAGCGCCCATCGCCTCCGCTATCGTCGCGGCGTCCAATCTCGCGCACCGACGTGGACCAGCTCGCCGCGGTCGTCAAGAACCAGCTCTTGATCGCCAGTCTCCACGAGATGCGGGGACGAAGGACCTGGGCCGGTGGTGATTGCCGGTACGGTGCGCTAGGTTGCGCTCATCGCTCTCAGGTAGATGGTTGGGGGGAGCTTTGTCCGAGCAGTGGTTCGAACCTGCCACGCAGCCGAGCGAGCCTGATGACCGGTTGGGGCGGCGCGCGGGTCTGGTGCACAAGGCGGTGACAGGCTGGAAGAACGCGCTGGTCGATTTGGGCGGGCGGAACAATCTGCTGCATTACCGGGATCTGAAACGCGGCACGTTAGACCTGGCCCTGGCCGACCTTGAGGCGGTCGGCCATCTGCTGGCCGGCAAGACGGTCAGGGTATCGGCGTTGTTCCCCGACCCTGAGCAGCGCGAGCAGATGCTGCGCCGCGTCCGCGTGATCCACAACAAAGCGAAGGAGAATTTCGAGGAGCGGGGCCTGGAGACGCTCTCGATTGGCTGCGGGCTGGCGAGCTGGGAGAACAAGCGCGGCACCTGGGAGCCGTGCGCGCCGGTCTTGCTCCAGCCTGTCACATTGCGCCCGCTCGGGGCGGCGCAGGATGACTTCGAGCTTGCGGTGGTCGGCGAGACGATGGAGCCGAACCCGACCCTGCTGCACGTGCTGAAGGTGGACTTCGGCTGCGAGTTTGACCATGACGCGCTGATGGCCCGCATCCCGGATGGCACCATCGATGAGTTCTGGGAGCTGGAAGAAACGTATGCGTGGATCCGGGAGCAGGCACGGCGGGTGCCGGGTTTCCAGGTCGAGCCGCGCATGGTGCTGGCGAACTTCGCCTACGCGAAGCTGGCGATGGTCAACGACCTTGACGCGGCGTTCGACGAGCTGGTCGCGCACGACCTGATCGCCGCGCTCGCGGGTGATGAGCAGGCCCGCGCGGCGGTGCGCGCCCAGGGGCCGGGACCTGATGCGATCCCTGGGCCGGATCAGGTGCCGCTCGCCGATGAGTTCCTGGTCCTGGACGCTGATTCAAGCCAGAACTACGCGATCAACGCCGTGCTGGCCGGGCAGAGCCTGATCATCAAGGGGCCGCCGGGGACCGGCAAGAGCCAGACAATCGCCAACCTGATCACCTCGCTGGCCGCTCGTGGCAAGAAAGTGTTGTTTGTGGCCGAGAAGCGGGCGGCCATCGAAGCGGTCACCAAGCGCCTCGGCCAGCAGCACCTCAGTGACCTGGTGCTTGACCTGCACGGCGGGGTCACCTCCCGCCGCGCGTTCGCCCAGTCGGTCGGGCAGGCGCTGGCCGCCAGCCGGAACGCGGCACCGGTGGACAACGGCTGGGAGCTGGCGCGTACCCAAAAGCGCCGCGAACAGCTCAACGCCTATGTCCAGGCCCTGCACGGGGAGCGGCAACCGTGGGGCCTGTCGGTGTATCAGATCCGGGCCCAGCTGCTCGGGCTAGGGCAGGCGGCCACCGGTTTGCGTTTCGGGGGCCAGGCGATCGAGAAGCTCACCGGCGCGGTAGCCCGCCAGGCCGAGGAAGACCTCGCCTATTACGCCCGGCTGGGCGGGCTGACCCTGGCCACCTCAGGCAGCCCATGGGCCAGTTCGCCGGTCGTCAGCGCCGAAGAGGCCCGGCGCACCGGCGAGACGCTTGATGAGATCCGCCGCCACGCCCTGCCGAACACCGTCGCGCTGCTTGATCGTGCCAGCCAGGAGACGCGCCTGCCAAGTGCTGGAACGCTCGCTGGCTGGGCAGCCTTGATCGAGGCATGGGCGCATGCGGCGAAGGTCGGCTCGGCGATGACGCCGGCGATCTACGAACTGGACCTGCAAGCCGATTGCGAAGCGCTCTCGGCAGCAGGCCGGAGAGGTGCCGCGCGCGTGCTCGCGGTGCTGACCTCATCCGGTTACCGGGCCGCCAGGGCAAGACTGCGCGCGGCCGCCGCTGGCGGCCGCAAGCTGGCTGACCGCGAGCTTTACTCCTTTGCCGTCCTCGCCCGCGACACCGTCCGCAGATGGGCGGAACTGGGCGGCGACGGCAGCCCGGGCGCCCCGCGCGCGCTCACCGACTGCCAGTCGTCTTATCAGCACCTGTCCGCTTGCATCGCCCAGCTTGAGGCATGGGCGGGCGGCACCGGTTTCGCCGGCCTGGGCCGTGACGAGTTCGGGCAGGTGCTGGAGCAGATGCATGCCGACCGGGCGACGCTGGCCAAGCTCCCAGAGCTTCACCGGCTCCGCACCAGCCTTCAAACAGCGGGGCTGGGCGAGTTCCTCGCCGACATGGCGGCACGCCAGGCGTCGGAAGAATTCGCCATCCAGAGCTTCCGGTACGCCTGGTATTGCTCGATCCTCGAACACCTGTCCCTGAGGGATCTAGCCGTCGGGAGCTTCTCCGGCGAGGCGCACCAGCTGGCGGTTGGTGAGTTCGGTGCCGGTGACCGGCGGCACATCCAGACAACGCCCGCGCGGGTCCGCCGAGCCTGCGCCGAAGCGGCGGTGAAGGCTCGTGAGGAGTTCAAGGACCAGGCGGCGCTGGTGCAGCATCAAGCCGCGCTGAAGCGGCGGCATATGCCCGTGCGGGACTTCGTGCGCAACGCCGCGGACGTCCTGCTCGCGCTCAAGCCCTGCTGGGCGATGAGCCCGCTGGTGGTCAGCCAGTTGCTGCCGCCGCAGAAACGCTTCGACGTGGTCATCTTCGACGAAGCGTCGCAGATCACGCCCGCCGACGCGGTCACCTCGATCCTGCGGGGCAGCCAGCTGGTGGTTGCCGGGGACAACAAGCAGCTCCCGCCGACCGCGTTCTTCGTCTCCGACAGCGCTGAGGAGGAACAGCAGGAACTCGACGAGGAGACGCCCGCCCCTTTGATGGCAGGAACCGGCGGGTTCGACTCCATCCTCGACGCGCTCGATCCGCTGCTGAGGCTGCGGATGCTGTGCTGGCACTACCGGAGCCGGGATGAACGGCTGATCGCGTTCTCCAACGCGCACATCTACGACCGGATGCTCACCACGTTCCCCGGCATCGGCGCAGATCAGGTCCTGCGGTTCGTCCCCGTCCTATGGGACCCGGCTGCCGACACCAACAGCCCCGCGCCCGAGGTGGACGCCGTTGTCGGCTTGATCCTCGACCAGGCGCAGACCAGGCCCGATCAGTCGCTGGGCGTCATCACCATGGGCATCAAGCACAGCGGCCGAATCGAGGAAGCCCTGCGCGAGCGCCTCCGCCAAGACCGCCAGCTCGCCGACGAACTAGCCGAGTTCTTCGACGAGAATCAGGAGGAGCGGTTCTTCGTCAAAAACCTCGAGCGCGTGCAAGGCGACGAGCGTGACGCGATCATCCTGTCCATCGGGTACGGCAAGAACTCCCGCGGCGATCTGGTCTACCGGTTCGGGCCGCTGCTCACCGAAGGCGGGGAGCGCCGCCTGAACGTGGCCGTGACCCGGGCCAAGCACAGGATCACCCTGGTTTCCTCGTTCTCCGCCCGTGACATGAACCCCGAGCGCTCCAGCGCCGAAGGCGTCCGGCTCCTGCGCGAATACCTTCAATACGTCGAGTCGGGCGGGACCAACCTCGGCGACCGCGTCCTGGACAAACCAGCGCTCAACCCGTTCGAAGTCGACGTCCGCGACACCCTGACCCGGCACGGGCTCCCACTGACCGCCCAATACGGCACGTCCGGCTACTGGATTGACTTCGCCGTCCAGCACCCGCTCGAGCCGGGACGCTACGTGCTCGCGATCGAGTGCGACGGCGCCACCTACCACTCCTCGCAAAGCGCCCGCGACCGCGACCGGCTCCGCCAGGAACAGCTCGAACGCCAAGGCTGGCGGTTCCACCGGATCTGGTCCAGCGAGTGGTTCTATCACAAGGACGCCTGCGCCGCGAAAGCCATCGCCGCCTACCAAGAAGCGATCCGCATCGCCGATGGGGACAAGCGGCCCCAGCCCACGCCACCCCCACAGCCCGAGACCCTGCGAACAACGTCACCCCAGCAAGCAGCTCCACGAAGGAAAGCCGAGCACCCCTGGGTTCCCCGTGGATATCCCATCGGTGAGTACTCCGACGGCCAGCTGCTCAGCCTGGCCCAATGGATCAAATCCGACGGCATGCTCAGGACCGAAGACGAGCTGCTCGACGAGATGATGCGCGAACTGGGCTTCCAACGGCGCGGCAAGAACATAACTGACCGGCTCACGGCCGCGATCAGGGCCAGCCGGCGGCTCAGGTGAGCGCACGCAATGAGGGGCCGGCATCGCTCCGTCTTGCCCGCACGGTCGTGCACACCCAGGGGCACGGGAAGGGCCTGTTCCCAATGCGTTCCCAGCGGGCTGGGGCAGGACGCTAAGGCCGAGGTCACGGGGTTTTCGTGGCGGGTATGTAAAACCGTCGGCAAACAGGCAAAGGCCGCGCTGCGGGTCATCAGCGGTGGGCAGCACTGCGGACGATACGCGGTTGTCGACGCTCGATCGCCCGCAGCGCGGGATCGTGTCCCGTCGGAACCTCGCCCTACCCCGCCCTCGGCCATGTCCGATTCTGGGAGCGAGATGGGAGCGGCGATACACCGTCAGTTGCGGTCAGACTCGATGGCACGGTCATGGGTGCCGGTAGGCCGGCCTCGGCCTCCAACAGCTGAAGGAAGTTCCTTGGGTCGGCCCGGAAGTAGGTGTCCCAGTCGGTCGGAGGCCACTGCGATTCGCGACCGTCGAACCTTTGCAGGACCTGGATAGTCCCATTGCGCTTGAGGCGCACGTCGCCCTGGCCATCGGTGATTGGCAGGAGCCAGAGGCAATCCGACAGGGCCACCGCCGGGATGGCCTCGGATCAGGCGGGTTGTCGGCGGGTGACGGCGAGTCAGTTCCGAGGCCAGGCGCCAGGATGCCGCCTCCAAAAGTGACCCGTCCTGCCAACTTTCGAACTGCACGCTCCTGACCTTAGATGATCTATTCCAGCAGACTGAACCGACCGCCTGTCGCTCAACGACCGTGGTCTCAGTTTTGGTCTCAATTCACCCCCGTCCGCTACCGTTCGCCGGCAGCCACCAACGCGGAATCTGAGCAGCTCACGTCAGTCGTGGACGCCAGTGAACGCCGGTCAGCATTGTTGGAAAGCGTGTTGGCTGCGGTACCACCATCTGTGAACTACGGTCGGCGGCTAACGAGGAGTCCCCTTACCGGTCCGGTGGGGCTGTGCCCGATACGAGGCGGGACCTCGGAGATGACGGCGGGTCCGGTGTGGGATCGTGCACGGGTTGATAATGACGGTTATTATCCCGGCGCTCCGATCCCCTAGCCCCTTAACGCCGGTTCGTCCGGGTGTCTGCTGTGATATCCGCATGAGGATAGATAAGGCCCGACTGTTCTATTTCGCTGAGATCACGTGAGTGGGCCGCTCCTTTTTCATCCCGGTGCTGGAGCAGCTCTGCGTATGGCCTGATTTAGGGCGTGTGTCGGTGAACCGGGGAGGTGACTCGGGCGTCTAGTTGCTGCAGCTTATTGCGGCGCTCGTTTTGTGGGGGAGTTCATGGGTCGTCATCGCGCACGTTCACACCTGGTCCGCCGGTTGCTCGCAGGCAGCGGGCGGCGCCGAAGGCTGCTGGCGCCGGTCTCGGTGGTCGCGCTTGCCGCGACCGGGGCCGTCGTTGCCGGGGCGCTGCCGTCGGCGGCTGGTGCGGCCGGAACCGTGACGTACACGAACACGCAGACGTTCCCTGTTCCGCCGGCGTCCAGTTACGCCGGCTCCGGCGGCGGTGACGGGTGGGGCCTGGCGTTCTCGGCCACGCAAGTGTTCAACGTGTTCCACCACAACTCGTCGCTGACGGTTGCCTGTCACGTGCAAGCTGATGCGTCCCCCTGTTACCCGCCGGAGACGATCACTGACCCAGCTAGTGGGGCGGGGTTCACTGTGGGCGGGCACGCGGGCCTGTGGATGGATGCCGGCACCGGGAAGCTGTACGTGTTCGCGACCCGCACGGATGCCACCGCCGGCGTGGTGTGTGTCGATACCACTCAGGCCGCGACGAACCCCAACCCGTTCTGCGGGTTCACTCCGCTGACGGCGGTCGGCGCGGCGGACCTGTCGCCGGGGTATTCGTCGCTGTCGGACACCATGCAAGTCGGTCCGCGGCTGTACGCGTTCAACTACGCCAACAACCATGCGGTGCCCGACGGCGACTTCAACACGCTGCTGTGCTTCGACACGACAACGCACGCGGCCTGCGCCGGGCAGCCATACACGGTGGATCTTGGTTCCGGCGCCCTGAGCTCGGACACGGCGCCTGGCCCGGGCGTGGCCGCGATCGGCGGAAAGGTGATCGTCACTAGCCAGCTTGACGGCACGACCGCCGCCGCTGGTTGCTTCGACCCGGCCACCGGCGGCACGTGCGCCGGCTCGTGGCCGGTCACATCGGTGCCGGTGTCGTACCCGGGCTCGGACGGTGCGCCGTTCCCGCTGCTGTCCGCGACCGGCGTGCTGTCCGGGTTCTGCCTGCCGACGGGTACGGACGAGTGCTGGGACATGTCCGGGGCGGCTGTGCCCACTCCGGCCGGCATGAGCGGCGTGATCGGGGCGACGTCACCGTACAACGGGCAAGCGGTCGTGCTCGGCCCGCGCGTGTACGTGCCCAACGGCAACAATGACGAGGTTGACTGTTTCGACTACGCGACCGGCGCGTCGTGCACCCAGTTCCCGCACTCGGTCGCCGCGCTGGGCGGCAACTACATGTACACGGTGACCGCGGACCCGGCGCGGCCAACGTGCATCTGGATGAACTCGGACGACGGGTCGGGGCAGATTCAGAATTTCGACGCGTACACCGGCGGCGCGTGTGGGCAGGGACCGATCCGGGTGCTCGCCTCGAGCTTCGTGGTGGACACGCAGCTGTGCCAGCCGGCCTCCTACACCTCGTTGCAGGTCACCTCACCGGCGCGGAACACGTACTCCAGCGGCACGGTGGATTTCGAGGACGCAGACGCTAACCCGATCCCGGGCCTGCCGACGGTGTCGCTGGACTCGACCGGGACCGCGTCGCTGTCCGGGTTGAATCTGACGACGGCCTACAGCCTGCCACAGTTTCTCATCACGCTCACCGGCGCGTCGTCCACGCCGACGTCGGTGAGCGTGACGCTCACCTGGACGGGCACGGACGACCCTTCGTGCGTCGGGCCGGGAACTACCATTACCGGCGGCACGCAGCTCCAGTGCGGCAACGTGATGATGATTACCGCGATTGGCTCCGGCGAGTCGTTCAACGGGGAGCAGAGACTCGACAACTCTGTCTCACCGGTGCTGACGGCGCTGCTGAACAGCATCCGTGCCAAGCTGAACGGCGCCCGGACGGTCGAACCGTACGTGATCGACTACCCGGCGGAGTCTGTCAACGAACTGGTTGACGGACTGGTGAAGCCGAGTGGGCACAACCCGGTCACTTACCTGAACACACTCGCAAACGATGTGGGCACGTTCCAGGCGAATGCCGCCAACTACCTGGCAGGCAAGGACGTGGGAGTTACGGAAATGACGGACGCGATCCACGCCGTGCGGACGGCGTGCCCCGACGCGAAACTGCTTCTTGCCGGGTACTCCCAGGGCGCGATGGTGGTGCACGACTGGTTGAACTTCTACGGCCCGGGCATCGCGCAGTACCCGCTGGGGAAGCTGATCATCGGCGTTGGCCTGATCGCCGATCCGGAGAGGACGAAGAACTCCCAGGTGCTCAACTTCTCCGACGCGATCCCGGCGGGGTACGGCGTATGCGACATCGCGCAGAAGTTCGATCCGTGCCCGTACAGCGGCCAGCCGCTGGCTGACGTCACCTCGGCGTACCTACCGTTGACCGCCTCATTGTGCAAGGCGGATGACATCGTGTGTGACACGTCAACGTTCGTGCATGACTACGCAATAAATACCAACGCGGGCAGGCAGCAGCTGGTCAACTACACACAGTGGGTGCACACGCAGTACTACCAGAATTCACCGGAAATGAAGACGCTCGGCGCCTGGCTGGCCTTGAAGGTGCTCAAGCACACCTGACATCTGACAGTTGCCCCAGCCAAAAGGCGCGGTATGGGTTGAGTTCGTGGTTCACCTCGCGTCGCGCCGGAGCTAAGCGAGCAGGAGGGTGAGGCGGCGACGTCCTGGTCAGGAGCCCTTCGAAGGCGTGCGCGCCGTGCCCGCGATCTCACCTGGTCGGTGATCTCCTTGAACCTCGTCTCCATCCGGTTTGCGAGCCTGGCGATCAGGCGTTGCAGGGGCTCGGGCATGGTCGTGCGCCTTGCCCTCTCGATCAATGCCGCGAACAGCTCGGCGGCCTCCCGCTGCGAACGGGGAAGCACATGCGCATAGGACCTGCATGGTGATCGTCGCGCTGGCGTGGCCAAGCCTGGCCGAGACGAGGCGCCCGGGCTCGCGTGCGGTGAAACTGGTAGAGAGCGGTTTACCAGCCATGCTGAATGGGTCACATCGAAGACCGCGATTGGGGGATTCCCCGTCCTCGTTGATGCTGTTTTGGCGTTGCCGTGGCCGCATCATTCTGTCCAGCGATGCAACCAAACTGGCTGAGACATCGTGACAGCCGCTGCAACACCGTGATGTCACGACCCGCCTGATGCGATGAAGGAGCGGAGCCTCCCGCTCCCTGGCGGATGCTGGAAGTTGCCAAGCATCCGTCTCCACCAGGAAAAGGGAGGCCCAATGGAGACAGCGTATGACGGCCGTCAGGTCGTCGGGATGGACCTGCACCGACGGCGCAGCGTGCTGGTGCGGATGACTGAGGACGGGCGGCGGCTGGGCACGGCCCGGATCACGAACAGCGCGGCACAGCTGCGCAAGGCGATCGCCGTGGCGGGGACGAGCCCGCGTGTTGTCCTGGAGGCGACGAAGGGGCTTCAACTCTCATCCGCAGGACGCCGTGCCCGCAGCGTACCCCGCCTCGTATGCATCCCCGAAGCCCTCGTCATAACCGTTGTAGCGGCCCTCCCGGTACGCCCGGGACAGCGGCCGCGGGCAGGAGCCGTCACGGCACGCCGGGGGCCGGCGGGAGCCGTTCTGGCCCTGCACCGGCCGTGCGGTTCTGGCCTCTACCGTCCAGGCCAGGAGCCTGACGGGTAGAGGCGCGCGGCGCGTTCTGGCACGTCAGCGGGCCATAGGACGGGTGCTTGCCTGCAGGGCTTCGAGGGCGGCGCGGCGGCAGCCTGGAGGTTCCGGCGTCCCGGTTGACCAGGACGGAGCGGACGCCCGAGCGCGCGCAGCTCGGCCGAGGCGGATTCGGCGGTGGCACAGGCCGACCGGTCCGGCCACCGGGCCGCCAGCCGCTCGGCGAGCGCGGTCCACTGCATGCCGGTCTCGCCGCTGAACTCGGCCGGGGCGTCGGCGAGCGGGTCCCTGTCCCCTGCCATCGGATCTGAGCCACCGGCAGGCTGACCTGGGGTGGCTCGGGTTGCGTGGCAGGGCTTTGGCAGCTGTCGGCGCTGGCCCGCCAGCAGATGTGAGCCATTTAGCTTTTTTCATCCGGGGGATGGTCGCGCCGTGTGAAAATCCGGGCCGGTGCGGGTCGCGGCGGGCTGGGCTGCTGCCGCGCTACGGCTGGGGTGGTGTTGCGCTGCGGGGCGTGCGGGGTGGCAGGGTGGGTGCGGGCTGCCCGTGACGCCGGCTGTCTTTGGGATGCGAACCCGTCAATTAGCTTGGCGCTGGGGTCTTGACCTGAGGGTCGCTTTTTGCTGCTTCGAGCGCGCCGGTCAGTATTCCGGGCCTGGTGCCCGCCGACCGGGACCCCCGGGCAGCCCGCTGTTATCCCACCGGTCAAGCATAGGAGGCGGCGGTGAGCAGACCGCAGGTGATTGACGATGAGGAGCACGAGCGGGTCCATGAGCGGGTGGCCGCGGTCGACGTGGCGAAGGACTCCGGGATGGTGTGCACCCGCACCCCGCACCCGTCCCGTCCCGGTGCCCGGCGCAGTACGGTGTGGACGGTCAAGGCCCGGATGGGCGCCGTCCGCCAGCTGGGCCGCCAGCTGAAGAACGACGGCATCGAGGTCGTCACGCTGGAAAGTACCTCGGACTACTGGCGGATATGGTTCTTCGTGCTGGAGGCGTGCGGGCTGGCGGTGCAGCTGGTCAACGCGGCCCAGGCCAGGAACCTGCCCGGCCGGCCGAAGACGGACAAACTGGACGCGCAGTGGCTGGCCCGGCTGACCGAGCTGGGGCTGCTGCGGGCGTCGTTCGTGCCGCCCAAGGCGATCCGGGACCTGCGGGACTACACCCGGATGCGCACCCGCCTGGTCCAGGAGCGGACCCGGTGCTGGCAGCGGCTGGAAAAGCTGCTGGAAAGCGCGCTGGTCAAGGTATCGTCGGTGGCCAGCAAGCTGACCACCGAATCAGCCAAGGACATGGTCAAGGCGATGATCGCCGGCCAGCGCGACCCGCGCCAGCTGGCCGGGCTGGCCCGCACCCGGATGAAGGCCAAGCACGACGACCTGATCCAGGCCCTGGACGGCATGTTCGATGACCACCACGGCGAGCTCGCCGGGCTGCTGATGGACCAGATCGCCGTCCTTGACGGCAAGATCGCCCAGCTGGGCGCCCGGGCCGCCGAGCTGGCCGCGGCGATACCCGCCGCCTGGGGCATCAACGCCGACGGCACCACCGGCCCGGACGCCGGCACCGGCCCGGACGCCCCGGCGCTCAACGCGGTGGCCCGGCTGGCCGAGATCCCCGGCATCAGCCCCGACCTGGCCCGCTCGATCATCGCGGAAACAGGCCTGGACATGAGCAGGTTCCCCACCGCCGGCCACCTGGTCTCCTGGGCCGGGCTGTGCCCGTCGGCCCGCCAGTCCGGCCCCCGCACCCGGGCCGGGAAGAAAGGCCAGGGCAACGGCTACCTGCGCGGCAGCCTCGGCCAGGCCGCCATTGGCGCCGCCCGCACCGCCACCTTCCTCGGCGAGCGCTACCACCGGATCGCCCGCCGCCGCGGCAAGGCCAAGGCCCAGGTCGCCGTCGCCCGCTCCATCCTGGTCATCATCTGGCACCTGCTCACCGACCCCGCCGCCCGGTACACCGACCTCGGCCCCGGCTACTACCAGGCCCGCCTCGACACCGACCGCAAGCTGCCTAACCACATCCGGCAGATCCAGGCGCTCGGCTTCGACGTCACCCTCACCAAGGCCGCATAACCCCATACCGTCCCTGACCAGGCCCGATCACCCCACCAGGCCCGGGTCTGCTGCGCACGCCCATTTCCGGTGGGGTGATTTTCCGGTCAGCCTTGGGTTGCTTCACGGCGCTGCACGCTGGTTAGGCGAAGTCGGCCTCGGTGATGCCGTTGGCATGGCCGGCCGGCCACTGGACCAGTTCGATCCGGTAGCCGTCCGGGTCGGTGATCCAACTGGTGTGCGGCGCGCTGTCGGGAGGCCCGGGCGGCTCGGCCGCGATCCCCTTGGCGGCAAGCTCGGCGAGGGTTGCGTCCAGCGACTCGACCTGGATGACGAGGTGGTTGATGCCGGTGCCCAGGTCGACCTTGCCCCGCGCTGGGTCGTGGACCAGCTCGATGGTGACGAAGTCGTCACCAGGCAGGCGGAGCATGGTCAGGCTGCCGAACGCCGTCCCCTCGACGGTCCCGACCACCGTGTAGCCGACGGCGGTGTAGAACGCCAGTGACCGCTCGAGATCGCTGACCCGCAGGCCGACGTGCAGTGTGCGCATGGTGGGCACCCTAGCCCGCCGCGCCCGATCAGCGGCGTGGGTCGCCTCCCCCGCGCGGCGCTGCCACACGCGACATTCGTCGCTGCCGGACAGCCAAATCCCGGTAGCGACTCGCAACCTTCACCTGGACCGGACAGCAAGCCCGGAGAAGCCTGGGTGGCTCAGGTTCGATGGCAGAACGGCGCAGATGGCTCAGAAAAGATGGCAATGGCTCGGGTTCGTTGACACAGGACAGTCCCTGTGACACCGGGCTTCGCAAGATCCCTTGCTGCTTACAACCTTCACCTGCACTTGGCAGTGCCCTATATACCTGTTTCGCCCGTTCTCCATTCCCGATCTTGATCCGCCTTCCTGTCACCCTTGGACCATGATCCATTCCGCTTCACACCCATGCACCATCTGATGATCATGGTCAGTTCTGCCTGGACGTGATCTTGAAGGGAGGGCCGGATGGCGGTCGTGGCGACGCTGAGCAAGGGCTACGACCTCGACTACGTGTGGCGCCAGGCCGGACCCGGCCCGGCGAAGGAGGGAGCCGGGTACTACATAGAGGCCAGCGAGCACGGGGAACCGCCGGGCCGATGGTGGGGCCCGGGCGCAGAGGCGCTGGGTTTCCAGCAGGGCCAGGTGGTGGAGCGCGAGCCGTATGACCTGGTGTTCGGGGAGCGCAAGGCACCCGATAGGACACCGCTTGGCAGACCGCCAGGCGGTGGCCGGAAGGCCGCGGACGTCTACGCGCAGCTACTGGCCGCTGAGCCGCACGCCACCGCCGAGCGCAAGCACGAGCTGCGTATCGAAGCGGCCCACCAAGCACGCCAAAGCCCGTTGTACTTCGACCTGACCATCTCGCTGTCCAAGTCGATCTCGATCTTCCACGCCTCGCTCGGGGAGAACGCCCGCCTCGCCCGTGACGCAGGCGATGCGGCGGGGCAGGCCTACTGGGCGGGACTGGTCGCCGAGGTCGACGCCATGATCTGGCACGCCGTCTACGCCGGGTTTGCCTACTTCCAGCACGAAGCCGGGTACACCCGCACCGGGTCACACAACGCGCGGGTGGATGGCCGGGAGACCGGGCAGTGGCATGAGGCCGAGCTGGCGGTGGCGCACTGGCTCCAGCACACCAGCCGGGATGGGGACATGCAGCTGCACGTGCACTCCCAGATCGCCCACACCGCGCGGACGGCGACGGACGGGAAGTGGCGGGCGCCGGACTCGTGGGGTTACAACGAGCACGTGGGCGCGGTCGGCGCGCTCATCGCCCAGCATCTGGAGGAGGCGCTTACACGCAAGTTCGGCCTGGAGTGGGTCGCGCGGGATGACGGGCACGGGTTTGAGATCAAGGGCATCTCCGGGGAAATGATGCGCCTGTTCTCCTCACGCCGCGAATCCATCACGCAGGATCTGCGCGAACGCGCGACGCGGTTCGAGCAGCAGTATGGGCGCAAGCCATCGCAGCGTGAACTCGCGCAACTCGCGCAGGCGGCGAACTTCCGCACCCGCGAGCCCAAGCAGAACGGCACGCTGGATTTCACGCAACTGCACGCGGACTGGGCGGACAAGCTCGCGCGCACGCTCGGCGTGCCACTCGCGTCGGTCGCGCCATCGGTGTGGGGCGGCGGCGCAAGCGGCGCGGGCGCGCGCACGTACGGCCCTGAACCCCCTGCTCCGAGCCCGCTTGAGCTGACCCGGGCCGCGCAGAAGGCGGTCGCACTGGCCCAGCAGGAGAAAAGCACCTGGACTCGGGCTGACCTGATCAAGTACCTGGGCCGGGTGCTGCCCCGGACGGGCATGGACCCGGCCACTGCCGCTGCCCTGCTGGAAGACCTGGCTGACCGGGCGCTGACCTCGGAGTTCGAGCAAGTGGTGTGCTTGGAGGCGCCGGAAGCCGTCGAAGTCCCGCGCAGCCTGCTGCGCGCCGACGGGCGCAGCGTCTACCAGCGGCACGGCGGCGTCAAGTACGCCACGCGCGTGCAACTGTCCATGGAGCAGCGGTTGGTCGCGCAGGCGCACGCGCATGCCGCGCCCGCGATGACGCGCCACCGGGCCGCGCAGATGCTGGGCGCCAGTGTCACGCAACTCGAAGCCGCGCTGGCGCGACGCGCGCAGGCCGGCCAGACGCGTGCCGGGGACGCGCAACCCAGCCACACGCAAACCCAGGAGACGCAACCGGGCCCGGCACGACCAGAACACACGCAAGGCGATCACGCGCAGGCACCGCACGCAGGTGCCGGATACGCAGGAAGCGCGAACGCGTCAGCGCCGGCTGGGCATTCCCGGGCCGGGCTGCGCAGCGACCAGGCGGCCGCCCTGTTCTCGGTGCTGACCGACGGCCAGCGGGTGTCGGTGATCAACGCACCGGCTGGCTCGGGGAAGACCTATGTGCTCACCGGGGCCGGCCGGATGTGGGCGGCGGCTGGCCTGGGCCGGGTGGTCGGCATCACCCCGTCCCAGTCCTCGCGGAACACCCTGGCCGCCGGGATTGTCGAGTGTTACAACACCGCTCAGTTCCTGGGCCACCTGCCCGGCCAGCGCGGCGCCCGCGGCGGCATCGGGCTGCGGCCGGGCGACCTGGTGCTGATCGATGAGGCGTCGATGGTCTCCAACCCTGACCTGGCCGACACGATCAGCCGGGCGGCGGCCGTCGGCGCCAAGGTGATCCTGGCCGGGGACACCGGGCAGTTGCAGGCGGTGGAGAACGGCGGAGGCATGTCCCTGCTCGCCAGTGTGCTCGGCTACGTCCAGCTCGCCGAGCCCGTCCGCTTCAACAACGAATGGGAGCGGGCCGCCAGCCTGCGGCTGCGCACCGGGGACGTCTCGGTGCTGGCCGACTACGACCAGCATGGTCGGATCATCGGCGGCAACCCCGAGCAGATGATGGACGCCGCGGCCCGGGCCTACGTCGCGCTGACGCTAGAGGGCAAGGACACGCTGCTGATGGCCGCCGACCATGCCCACCGCCGCGAGCTGTCCCGGCGCATCCGCGACGACCTGGTCCACCTTGGCCTGGTGGACAGCGGCCCGGCGGTCCGTATCGGCGACGGGGCGAAGGCCAGCGCCGGGGACCTGGTCGTCTGCACGGAAAACGACCACGCGGTCGAGGCCGGCGAGCCAGGCCGCACGCTCGCCAATGGTGATCTGCTGCGCGTCGAGGTGGTCACTAAGCACGGCCTGATCGTGCGCCGGGCGCTGGACGCCGACCCGTGGACCGGGCAGCGGCGGTGGACGGAGCGGAACTTTGTGTACCGCGGCTACGGAAATTCCGCCCGGCTACCACGGCGAGCCCAGCCACCAGGCGAAATGGCTGTGGCGGACCCTGCGCGCCGCCGAACTGGCCGGCCTCGACCCAGAGCACATCCTCGCCACGGCGATCAGCGAGCGG
>Ga0070698_100000712_pt1 | contig 35633 bp, 37 predicted proteins | sample KBSK1502metaG_FD_65477 | JGI IMG/M metagenome (GOLD analysis project Ga0070698, IMG submission 65477) | Corn, switchgrass and miscanthus rhizosphere microbial communities from Kellogg Biological Station, Michigan, USA - KBS K1-50-2 metaG | ecosystem: Host-associated > Plants > Roots >... | reverse complement strand
CGTCCTCGGTCCGGGCGTCGGCATCGGCATCCTCACCGCGAAGTCGTCTGAGGCGATCGGGCGGAACCCGGACGCCGCGGGCGCGATCCGCACGAACATGATCCTCGGCGCCGCGCTCGCCGAAGGGCTCGGCATCCTCTCGTTCGTGCTCGGCATCCTGCTGTACATCAAGATCGGTACCCCGTGACGCCGATCGGCATCCTCGCGGAGGGCGGGCTGACGGTCGAGCCCTATTGGGTGCTCGTCGCGATCGTCCAATTCGGCCTGCTCTTCTGGCTCCTCCAACGGTTCCTGTGGGGTCCGGTCACCAAGGCCCTCGACGCCCGGGCGCAACGGATCCGTGAAGGCCTGGACAACGCCGAGGCTGCGAAGCGCGATCGCACCCAGATGCAGGCCGAGGTCGAACGCCTGCTGAACGAGGCGCGGCGAGAGGCGGCGGCCATCGCCGAGCGCACGACGCAGGCGGCGGAGGCCGCGGCCGCGACGATCCGCACGCAGGCGAAGGCCGATGGCGACCGGCTGCGCGAACGCGCGAAGACCGACGCGGAACAATTGCACCAGCAGGCACTCTCCCAGTTGCGTAGTGAGGTGGCCTCGATGGCCGTGCTCGCGGCCAGCCGGATCCTGGGCAAAGAGGTCGACGCGAAGACCCATCAGGCGCTCATCGAGCGATCGCTCGATGAAGCGGGCCCAGATCTCGGGAAGCTGAGCTAGTGGCGCTTTCCGGATCCGCGCCGCGGCGCTACGCCGAGGCGATGCTCGACCTCGCGACGGCCGAGAAGGCCGTCGACGCGTACCGCGCGTCGCTCGACAGCCTCGCCGCCGGCCTGTCGCCGGAGAGCATCCGCGCGCTGCGCAACCCGAGCGTGCCGGTGAGGCAGCGGCTTGCCGCGGTGACGGCGGCGACCAAGGGTCATCCGCAAGCGATCGGGTCGCTCCTTCTGCTGCTCGAGCAGCGGGACCGCATCGCGCTCCTGCCCGACATCGCGCGCGCGTTCGGCGACCTCGTCGATCGACGCGCCGGCATCCTGAAGGCGAAGATCACCACCGCCGTCGCGCTCGATGCCCCGGCGCAGCGCGCATTCGTTGCTCGGCTCGAGAAGAGCTCCGGCCACACGCTCAAGGCGACATTTGCGATCGACACGTCGCTCATCGGCGGGGCACAGATCCAGCTCGGTGATCACCTCGTGGATACCAGCGTGCGCGCGCAGCTCAACGCCCTCGGTCAAAGCATGGCTGGGAATTAGAGGAGTAGTCAGATGGCGTCGACCGCTTCAGAGATCACCGACATCATCAAGGCCCAGATCAAGGAGTTCGAAGGACAGGCCGAGTCCGCTGACGTCGGCACCGTCGTCGAGATCGGCGATGGCATCGCGCGGATCCACGGTCTCGCCGGCTGTATGGCCTCCGAGCTCCTCGACTTCGGCAAGGACGTCTTCGGCCTCGCGTTCAACCTCGAAGAGGACACCGTGAGCGCGATCATCCTCGGCGACTACACCGGCATTGAAGAGGGTGGCGTGGTCCGTACCACCGGCCGGATCGTCCAGACCGGTGTCGGCCCACAGCTCGTCGGTCGCGTCGTCGATCCGCTCGGCCGCGCGCTCGATGGCAAGGGCGAGATCGTCTCGAAGGAGTTCCTCCCGGTCGACGTCGTGGCGCCCGGCGTCATCACGCGCCAGAACGTCGACACGCCGGTCCAGACCGGTATCAAGGTCATCGACTCGATCACCGCGATCGGCCGCGGTCAGCGCGAGCTGATCATCGGCGATCGCCAGACCGGCAAGACCGCCGTCGCGATCGACACGATCATCAACCAGAAGGGCCAGGGCCTCATCTGCATCTACGTCGCGATCGGGCAGAAGGACTCCTCCGTCGCGAAGATCGTCGCGACGCTCGAGGAGCACGGGGCGATGGAGCACACCATCGTCGTCGTGGCCGGCGCCTCCGATCCCGCGACGCTGCAGTACCTGGCGCCGTTCGCCGGCTGCGCGATGGGCGAATACTTCCGCGACAGCGGCAAGGACGCGCTCGTTGTCTACGACGACCTCTCGAAGCACGCCTGGGCGTACCGGCAGGTGTCGCTCCTGACGCGCCGCCCGCCCGGCCGCGAGGCGTACCCGGGCGATGTCTTCTACCTGCACTCCCGGTTGCTCGAGCGCGCCGCGCGCCTGAACAAGGAGAACGGCGGCGGGTCGCTCACGGCGCTGCCGATCATCGAGACCCAGGCGAACGACATCGCCGCCTACATCCCGACGAACGTCATCTCCATCACCGACGGCCAGATCTACCTCGAGACCGACCTGTTCAACCAGGGCATCCGGCCGGCGATGAACACCGGCCTCTCGGTCTCGCGGGTCGGTGGCGACGCGCAGACGAAGGCGATGAAGGCCGTCGTCAAGAGTTTGCGCGCGGACATCGCGCAGTACCGCGAGCTGGCCGCGTTCGCGCAGTTCGGCTCCGACCTCGACAAGGCGACCCAGCAGCAGCTTCGCCGCGGCGAGAAGACGGTCGAGGTCATGAAGCAGCCGCAGTACCAGCCGCTCTCGCTCGTGAAGGAGGTCGTGATCATCTTCGCGGTCACGAACGGCTACCTCGATGACATCCCGACCGGCAAGGTGAAGGACTTCGAGCGGGACCTCTTCCGGTTCATGGAGACCCAATATCGCGAGCTCGCGGACAAGATCTCCAAGGACAAGCAGTTCGGCAAGGAGATCGAAGCGCAGGCCCGAACGATGCTCGACGAGTTCAAGAAGACCAACTCCTACGCCGACGCGCCGAAGGCGGAGGCGGCGAAAGCCGTCGAGGCTCCAAAGGCCGAGGCCCCGAAAGCACAAGCTCCGAAGGCGGAGGCCGCGAAGGCCTAGATGCCAAGCGAGAGAGATCTGCGGCGGCGTGTCCGCTCGATCAAGAACATCCGCCAGCTCACGCGGGCGATGCAGCTCGTGGCCGCGTCGAAGATGCGCCGCGCGCAGGAGGCGGTCCTGGCTTCCCGGCCGTTCGAGGAGAAGCTTCGCTCGGTCCTGAACGACCTGGCGCCGTACGCCGACCCGGAGCTCAGTCCGCTGCTCGCGCGGCGCGAGGTCAAGAAGGTCGCGGTCGTCCTCATCACGACCGACCGGGGCCTCGTCGGTCCGATGAACGTGAACCTCGTCCGCGCGACCACGCGCTTTCTGAGCGAACGCCCCGCGTCATACATCGCGGTCGGTCGCAAGGGCATCAACGCGCTGCGCCGGATGCGCGCGCCGGTGACCGCGGAGTTCCCCGGGATCCCCGATCGTCCGACGACCGCGGACACGAACGCCATCGCGCGGGCTGCCGTGGACGAGTTCACGAGCGGCAACGTGGACGAGGTCCACCTCTCGTTCACTCGCTTCGTGAACACACTCCGCCAGGAGCCGACCATCCGGCGCCTCCTCCCGCTCGAGCCCGAGGCCGAGCGCGCGAAGGAGGCGACGATCCAGTACCTCTTCGAGCCGGACCCCGCCGACGTGATGAACCAGATCGTGCCGCGGTTCATCGAGGTCGCGGTGTATCAGGCGATCCTCGAATCCAAGGCCTCGCAGTTCTCGGCGCAGATGGTCGCGATGCGCAACGCGACCGACGCCGCGGGCGACCTCATCGACGACCTGACCCTCGCGGCGAATAAAGCCCGACAGGCTCGGATCACGAAAGAGATGCTGGAGATCGCTTCGGGCGCCGAAGCGATGAAGGGATAACGAGATGGCAGTTGCGACGAAAACGTCCGTGAAGACCGGCGAAATAGTCCAGATCATCGGACCGGTCCTGGACGTGCGATTCGAGGAAGGCGAGCTTCCCGAGATCTATCACGCCCTGACGGTGAAGCGCGACGACGGCGAGCTCGTGGTCGCCGAGGTCCAGCAGCACCTCGGGAACAACTGGGTGCGCGCCGTCTCGATGCAGACGACCGACGGTCTGCGTCGCGGGATGAAGGCGACGAACACCGGCGGGCCGATCACCGTGCCGGTCGGCAAGGAGACACTGGGGCGCGTGTTCAACGTCGTCGGCGAGCCGATCGACGGCAAGGGCGCCGTCAAGGGCGAGCGGCGCGATCCGATCCATCGGCCGCCGCCATCGTTCGCCGATCAGGCCACCACGGCCGAGATCTTCGAGACCGGCATGAAGGTCATCGACCTCATCTGCCCGTTCTTCAAGGGCGGCAAGTCGGCGATCTTCGGCGGCGCGGGCACCGGGAAGACGATCGTCATCCAGGAGCTCATCCGCAACGTGGCCTCTGAGCACGGTGGCTACTCGGTGTTCTGCGGCGTCGGCGAACGCTCGCGCGAGGGCACCCAGCTTCTCGGCGAGATGCGCGAGTCGGGCGTCATGGACAAGATGTCCATGGTCTTCGGGCAGATGAACGAGCCGCCCGGAGCGCGGCTGCGCGTGGCGCTCACCGGCCTCACCATCGCCGAGTACTTCCGTGACGTGGAGGGGCGCGACCTCCTCATCTTCATCGACAACATCTTCCGCTTCACCCAGGCCGGCTCCGAGGTGTCCGCGCTGCTCGGCCGCATGCCGAGCGCCGTTGGGTACCAGCCGACCCTCGCGACCGAGATGGGCGAGCTCCAGGAGCGGATCACCTCGACGAAGAAGGGCTCGATCACCTCCCTGCAGGCCGTCTTCGTGCCGGCGGACGACTACACCGACCCCGCGCCGGCCACGACCTTCGCCCACCTCGACGCGTCGATCCGCCTCGAGCGCTACCTCACCGAGCTCTCGCTGTACCCGGCGGTCGACCCGCTCACCTCGACGAGTCGCGCGCTCGATCCCCTCGTCGTCGGGCAGGAGCACTACGACGTCGCTCGGGAGGTTCAGCGCGTGCTGCAGCGGTACAAGGACCTGCAGGACATCATCGCGATCCTTGGCGTCGACGAGCTCTCCGACGACGACAAGGTCCTCGTCGCGCGCGCTCGCAAGATCCAGCGGTTCCTCGCGCAGCCGCTGTTCGTCGCGAAGCAGTTCACCGGCCTCGACGGCGTCTACGTGAAGGTCGCTGACACGGTCCGCAGCTTCAAGGAAGTGCTCGAGGGCAAGCACGACGACCTCCCCGAGCAGGCGTTCTTCAACGTCGGCACGATCGAGCAGGCCCGTGAGAAGGGCGAGCAGATGGCGAAGGCCTCGGCCTGATGCCCATCCGCCTCGAGATCGTCACCCCCGAACGTGTCGTCCTCACGGACGACGTGGACATGGTCGTCGCGCCGGCGAGCGAGGGGTACGTCGGCATCCTGCCGCACCACGCGCCGCTGCTGACGACCCTCGGGCCTGGCGAGCTCCGCATCAAGAAGGGTGGGACCGAGACGTCGCTTGCCGTCTTCGGCGGCTTCATGGACGTCCGACCGGATCGGGTCATCGTCCTCACCGAAGCCGCCGAGCATGCCGACGAGATCGACGAGTCCCGTGCCGAGCAAGCGCGGGCGCGGGCACGCGAGGTGCTACAGGCCGGTCCCGTGGGGCTCGAAGAGGCACGAGCCAGGGCCTCGCTCGAACGGGCGATGGTCCGGCTCCGCGTGTCCGAACGCCGCCGCCGCAGAGGCGTCTAGCTCCATACTCAAACCACCGGAGGAGCTCTCCGGTGCGCGTGTGGTGGATGGGGTAAGTCGATTTTGAGACTGGCGCGGTCCCTCGCCTGGCTCGGCGTGCTCGCGATCCTGATGGGCGCCTGCGCGATCGACGCGGCGGAGCTCCCGGAGGTGCCGTCGCCGAGTCCGAGCGCGGAGGTCGGCCTTCCGAGTGCGACGCCCGACGCCGGCGCGTCCGCGACGCCGGCACCGCCCTCGGGGCCGCAGTACAGCAAGCTCCGCGTCTTCGTGGCGAGCGAGAACACCGAGCAGGTCTGGGTCCTCGAGGGCGCCCCGAAGGGTCAGTTCGCGCTCGTGACGAAGATCCCGGTGGGGAAGCTCCCGCACCAGATGGCCGTGTCGCCGGACGGGAAGTACGTCGCGGTGAATAACCGGCTCGGCGACTCGACCTCGATCATCGACCCGATCGCGATGAAGGAGATCGTGCGGATCAAGGTCGGGCACCAGCCGCACGGGATCACCTTCTCGCCCGACTCGAAGACCCTCTTCGTCGCGCACGAGAAGGACACGTTCATCATGCGATTCGAGGTCGGCACGTGGAAACCGCTCCCGCCGATCATCGTCGGCGTCCCGCAGCACGTGCTCACGATCGGATCGAAGCGGCCGAACCTCCTGCTCTATACCGTCACGAACAGCAACGAGCCCGATCACCTGCGCGCGTTCGACCTCGAGAAGAACACCATCTCGAAGTTCAAGGTCCAGGACGTTCACGACGCGTACTACACGCCGGATCAGAGCGAGATCTGGAGCTCGTCATCCGGCTTCATCGACAAGCCCTCGGACCGGATGGTGATCTACGACCCCGACACGTTCACCGTGAAGGAGGAGATCCATCTCGGCGCGAACCACTACCCGTTCCACACGACCAAGGAGAACCAGGACGGGATGTACTTCTTCCCCGACAAGTCGATCATGGTCCTGTCGGACCACAAGGGTCCGTCGCTCCTCTGGGTCGACTACAAGAACCGGAAGATCGTCGCCGAGACGAAGGGGATCGGGAATCAGCCGTTCCACACGAGCTACGATCCGCTCGGCGAGCGGATCCTCCTCACGACGAACGTCGACGGCATGGTGAACGTCATCGACGTGAACACGAAGCTCGTCATCCAGAAGGTGCCGGTGCCGACGGCGCACGGCATCGCCTCGGTGGGGATCCCGTAGCGGGCTAGAGTCGCGCGATGCTCATGCGCCTCCTCGCCCTCGTCTTCAACCGGTTCCCGGTCCGCTGGCAGCGCCGGTTCATGACCGTCGCGCACCAGCGGTTCCTGGTGGGCGTGACCGGGCTCGGCGTCGACCTCGATGGGCGCGTGCTACTCGCGAGGCACCGCTTCGGAGGGCCGCAGTGGCGGTTCCTCGGCGGATTCATCCGTCGGGGGGAGCGCGTCGAGGACGCGCTGAAGCGGGAGATCCGTGAGGAGACAGGCCTAGTGATCGAGGTCGGGCCGATCCTCGAGGTCGGTACGGGCTTCCGATGGGCGCGGGTGGAGCTCGTGTTCGCGTTCCGAGTGGCCGGCGGGACCGAGGCCCTGACCGCCGAGGTCGCCGAGCTCGCGTGGTTCCCGACCGACGCGCTGCCGGACGTCCGTGCGGATCAGCGGGGGCTCATCGAACGCAACCTCGAGCGGGCGCGCGCGTGGGCGACCGGATAGCTACTCGGGCGCGCGATCGCTGCCGAGCGCGGCCATGATCTCCTTGATGTGACCGTAATGCTCGAACTCGTGCTCGAGCATCCGCCGCATCACGCGGCGCGTCGTCCAGCGGCGACCCATGATCGTGTGATTGACCCAATCGCTCGGCTCCATGACGCTGAACCGTTGGAATGCGATCCGGTGCGTCGCCTGGAGCGTGCCGAACGGATCGTCGGGCCACTTCTCGAGCTTCGCGAGGAACTCGGTGTCGGCGGACATGATGTGCTCGAGCGCCTCGCGGACGCTCCACATCGTTTCGGTCGGCTTCTGCTCCAGCTCTTCGGCCGACAGTCCCTTGACGAGAGAGATGAGGGCCGCGCGCGACGCCTCGAACTGGTGGAGGAAGTCGCGGACCTCATGCTCCTGCAGCGGCGTGTCCTCGCCGGGGAAGAGGCCGCTCGGCGGCGTGTCCTCGACCGGGAGCTTTGCCGGGTCGATGTCCTTCCAGTGCTCGACCGAGACGCCCCGCGCCTCGAGCAGATCGCGATACGCACGGAACGCTTTGCGCGCGTTCGCGATCGCCTCTTCGCGGGTGGTGCCCGACGCGTTCGCGCCCGGGAGCGCGGGGACCCGCGCGAGCCAGTAGGTGTCCCCACCCTTGAAGACGAAGATCTTCGCGTCGCTCATGCCGCCATCCACACTTTCTGACCGCAGTCCGGCCGCAGCGATCGGGTCACACCGTCGATCGAGACCCGCAAGAGGGTAGGGCCGCGCTCGACGAGCTCGACGACGACGCCGGGCCGCACCCCCTGCGAGTCGAGGTACTCGAGGAACCCCGCTTCGTGCTCGAACTGGTCGGGGATCCGCTCCACGGCCGCGCGCTCGCCGCGGGCGAGCGTCTCGAGCGGGCGCGTCGGTTTGGGGGTGACGCCCGGCATCGGATTGCCGTGGGGGCAGGTCTGCGGATCGCCGAGGACGCGCACGACGCGCGCCTCCATCTCCGCCGACATCGCGTGCTCGAGCCGCTCGGCCTCCTCGTGGGTCTTCCACCACTCGAACCCGAGGACCTCGACGAGGAAGCGCTCCGCGAGGCGGTGGCGGCGGACGATCGAGTCGGCCTGGGTCTTCCCGGCCCCCGTCAGATGCACTTCTTTGTGGCCGTCGAGCGACACCAGGCCTTCGCGCTCGAGGCGGTGGACCATCTCCGAGACCGCCGGCGCCGAGAACCCGAGGAACTCCGCCAGGCGGGCGGAAACGACGTGGCCGCCCTCGTCGGCCAAGGTGTAGATCGCCTGGAGGTACTCCTCGACCGCGGTCGATGCCATGCGCCCGACAGTACGACCGGCGGTGATTTCCTACCGCCGCGGTCGGATATATTTAGGCGCACCTAATGTCATTCCTCGAGACCGTCGTGCTGGGCACGATCGCCGGACTCACGATCTTTCTCGGGCTCCCGCTCGCCCGGCTGCGGGTCGTCGCGCCGCGGCACATGGCGTTCCTCAACGCCCTCGCGATCGGGATCCTCCTCTTTCTCTTCGTCGACATCGTCGAGCATGCCGTCGAGCCGATCGAGGCGGCCATCGCCAAGGACGCGTCCGCCCTGCCGCTCCTGCTGGCCGTGCTCATCGGCGGGTTCGGGCTCGGTCTGATGAGCCTCGTCTACTACATGCACCGTGTCTCCGCCGGCCCCGGCTTCGGCGCGACGCAGCTCGCGATCGTCATCGCCACCGGCATCGGGTTGCACAACTTCTCCGAAGGATTGGCGATCGGGAGCTCGGCCCAGAAGGGCGACCTCGCCCTCGCGCTCACGCTCGTCGTGGGATTCGGACTGCACAACGTGACCGAGGCGTTCGGCATCGCGGCGCCGCTCGCCGGCAAGCGACCCAGCTGGGCGCTGCTCGGCCTCGTCGGGATCATCGGCGGCGGGCCGAACTTCCTCGGCACGATGATCGGGTACACGTTCTCGTCGCCGCCGGTCTCGGTGCTCTTCCTCTCCGTTGCCGCGGGCGCGCTCGTGTTCGTCATCGGCGAGCTCTTCGCGTCGGGGCGGAAGCTCAGCGCGCCGCTCTGGAACGGGTGGGGGATCGGGATCGGTTTCTTCGCCGGTTTGTTGACCGACTTCATCCTCATCGCCGTGGGTGCATGACCCTAGACTGACCTCTCCACACCCGTCCGACATGTGAAAGGAAAACCATCGCTTGTTCGCTCGCCAGATCGGCATCGACCTCGGCACCGCGAACGTCATCGTGTACGTCCGCGGCAAGGGGATCGTGCTCACGGAGCCGTCCGTCGTAGCCATCGCGCATGACGACAACGGCAACCGGCCGCGCATCGTCGCCGTCGGCGAGGAGGCGCGCATGATGCTCGGCCGCACGCCGGGCAGCATCACGGCGCTCCGTCCGATGCGCGATGGCGTCATCGCCGACTACGTGATCACGGAGCGGATGCTCGAGTACTTCATCAACAAGGTGAGCGGCCGGATCCGCGTGTTCCACCCGGAGCTCATGATCTGCGTGCCGTCGGGCGTCACAAGCGTCGAACGGCGCGCGGTGAAGGACGCCGCGCTGCGCGCCGGCGCGCGCGAGGCATACCTCATCGAGGAACCGCTCGCGGCGGCCATCGGCGCAAACCTACCGATCTCCGGACCGAGCGGCAACATGATCATCGACATCGGCGGCGGTACCGCGGAGATCGCGGTGATCTCGCTCGGCGGCATCGTCGTGAGCAAGAGCGTGCGCGCCGCGGGCAACCGGCTCGACGAGGCCATCGCGAACTTCGTGCGCAAGCGGTACAACCTGATGATCGGCGAGCGTACCGCCGAGGACGTGAAGATCCAGGTGGGATCGGCGCTGCCCATGGATCCCGAGCTCACGATGGAGGTCCGCGGTCGTGACCTCATCGCCGGCCTGCCGCGCACGATCACGATCGGGAGCAACGAGATCACCGAAGCGATGGAGCCCGTGCTGCAGCAGATCGTCTCGTCGGTGAAGAACGTGCTCGAGGAGACGCCGCCGGAGCTCGCCTCGGACATCATCGACAAGGGCATGGTCCTCTCCGGCGGTGGTGCGCTCCTCCGGAACATGGACAAGCTTCTCACGCAGGTCACCGGGGTGGCCTGCTATGCGGCCGATAACCCCCTGTACTGCGTCGCAAAGGGAACGGGACTCGCCCTGGAGCACTTCGACTTCTTCAAGAAGAGCCTCGTCCCGGTCCATTAGGGCTTGGACATCGCGGACCGCGTCGACATCCTCGGTGTCGGCTTCGATCGGGTGGCCCTCGTCGACGCGGTCGCCCGGATCGAGCAGCGTCTCGATGGCGGCGAGCGGACGTTCATCATCACCGCGAATCCCGAGTTCGTGATGCTGTGCCGCGAGGACCGCGAGGTCGCGGCGATCGCCGAGCGCGCGGATCTCGTGGTCCCGGACGGTACCGGCGCCGTCGTCGCATCGCGGCTCCTTGGCGATCCGCTCCCCGGGCGCGCGCCCGGCCGCCTGCTCGTCGATCGGCTGGCCGCGCTCGCGACCGAACGTCGGCTCTCGCTGTTCCTCCTCGGCGCCGGGCCAGGGATCGCCGAGCGCGCGGCGCGGCGCCTGCGTACGCGCCATCCGGAGCTGCGCATCGCCGGCACCTACGCCGGCTCGGCCGACGACGACGGCGACGTCGTGCCGCTGGTGCTCGCGGCCGCGCCCGACGTCGTCCTCGTCGCGTTCGGCATGCCGAAGCAGGAGCGCTGGATCGCGCGCAACCTGACGCGGCTCCCGAGCGTGCGCATCGCCGTCGGCGTCGGCGGCAGCTTCGATTACCTCGCCGGCGCGGCGAAGGCGCCGCCCGCGATCGTGCACGCGATCGGCCTCGAGTGGCTCTGGCGCCTCGCGCGCGAGCCACAGCGGTGGCGCCGCCAGCGCGTGCTGCCGCTCTTCGCGGTCCTCGTGTTGCTCGCGCGGATGCGTCGCGCATGAGCGTCGCGCTCGCCCACGAATACTTCTCGGCCCATGGCGGCGCCGAGCGGGTCGTCGAGGTCTTCCATCGGATGTATCCCGACGCGCCGGTCTACACGTTCTTCCACGATCGCCGCGCGTACGGCCCGCTCGCGGGCTACGAGCTGCGCACCTCATTCCTGCAGTCGGTCCCGCACGGCGGCGGCGCGCACCGCGCCTTGCTCCCGCTGTACCCGCGCGCCGCCGCGGCGCTGCGCGTGCGGCCCGGCACCGAGCTGCTGCTGACCTCGACGAGCGCGTTCATCAAGTGCGTGTCGCTCCCCGACGAGACGATCCACGTCGCGTACTGCCACTCGCCGACCCGATACCTCTGGGACTGGAGCGAGCAGTACCTTGCCGAAGAGGTGCCGGCGCCGCTGCGGAGCACGGTGCGCGCGCTGCTGCCCGGGCTGCGGGATGCGGACCTCCGCGGGGCGTCGCGCGTCGATCACTGGATCGCGAACTCGGACGTCGTGCGCGAGCGGATCAAGCGCTTCTACGGACGGGACAGCGAGGTCGTGCATCCGCCCGTCGACGTCGACGCGTTCGAAGCGCGCCCCGAGAGAGAGGACTTCTGGATCGTCGTGTCACGCCTCTCGGCGTACAAGCGCGTCGACGTCGCTGTGAAGGCCTTCAATGAGCTCGAGCTCAGGCTCATCGTCGTCGGCGAGGGCCGCGAGCGTGGCGCGCTCGAGCAGCTCGCGCGGGACAACATCACCTTCACCGGGCGGGTCGACGACGCGACGGTGAAGCAGCTTCTTGGATCCGCGCGCGGGCTCGTGTTCCCAGCTGAGGACGACTTCGGCATCGTGTGCGTCGAGGCGCTCGCCTCGGGCGCGCCGGTGGTCGCGCTCGGTCGCGGCGGGGCGACCGAGATCGTCCGCGACGGCGTCGACGGGGCGCTCGTCGCCGACCCCGAGCCATCGCTGTTCGCCGCCGCGGTCCGCGCTGTCGGGAGCGCCGGGCTCGACCCGCGCGAGCTCCGCCGCGCCGCGCGCCGCTTCGATGTGTCACGATTCGAGACCCGCATCCGCGCGAGCCTCGATCACGCGCGTGTCGAAGGGAGAGCCAGCTGAGCGGCGCGCCTCTGGACCGGAAGATCAAGGTCGACATGCACACGCACTGCGAGTACTCACCGGATAGCCGGACGCCGGTCGCGGTGCAGGCGCTCGCGATCAAGGCCGCCGGGCTCAACGTCGTCTTCGCGACGGACCACAACACCATCGAGGGCGCCCTCCGCCTCCGCGACCTTGCCGACGGCTTCCGCGTGATCGTCGGCGAGGAGATCTCGACCCGCGACGGCGAGATCATCGGGCTCTTCCTCGAGAAGCCCATCGCCCGTGATCTCTCAGCGGAGGAAACGATCGACCGCATCCACGCGCAGGGCGGCCTCGTGTCGGTCCCCCATCCGTACAGCCACAACCGCATCCACCGCATCCGTCGCGAGGCGCTCGACCGCATCTGGCCCACCATCGACGCGATCGAGGTCTTCAATGCGCGTGAGGCGATCGCCGGGGACAACCGGCGCGCGCAGGCGTTCGCGGCGGCGCACGACATCCCCGGAGCCGTCGGGAGCGACGCGCACCGGCCGTGGGAGATCGGCCGCGCGTACCTCGAGTGCGCCGACTTCAGCGGGCGCGACGATTTCCTTGCGGCGATGCGCTCCGGGACCGTCACCGGGCGTCTCGCCGGTCACTCCATCCATCTCTTCACGCGCTACGACAAGGTCCGCAAGTGGCTCGGGCGCCGCGGGACGAAGCGCTCCTGACCCGCCGCACCGGACACGTCGAAGACCCGACCATCGAGGCCCTCGCTCAAGAGGCGGGGCATACCGACGAGCTCGCCGTCCGCCGCCAGCTCTTCGGCTGGCGCGAGGCGCTGTCGATCCTCATCCCGCTCGTCCTCCTCCTCGTGGTCGCGCGCAACGTGGACTGGGGGACCGCGCTCGCGACGATCCGCAATTCGAATCCCCTGCTCGTCGTCGCCGCGCTCGCGGTCTACTACGCGACGTTCCCGATCCGTGCCCGGCGCTGGGCCCGTCTTCTTCGTGAGGGCGGGCTCGCGCTCCGCGGCCGCGACCTGCTCGAGATCCTCATGCTCGGCTGGTTCGTGAATTGCCTTGCGCCGGCGAAGCTCGGCGACCTCTATCGCAGCTATCTGGTGAAGCAGCGCTTCAACGTGTCGCTGTCGCGCACCGTCGGCGTCGTCGTGGCGGAGCGGCTGCTCGACATCTTCGTGGTGTTCGCGCTCTTCCTGATCGGCGGGTACATCGCATTCGGCCGAACGATCGTTCCCGACCTGCGCCTCGTGTACATCTCCGCTGCCGCGCTCGCGGCGCTCATCGCGCTGGCGTTCGTCGGGGTCTATTACGTGGCGCCGCGCGTCGCGCGGTTCTTCCCAGGCGAGGTGCGTCGTATCGGGCGCCTCTTCCGGGAGGGCGTGCTCCATTCGTTCCGCGCGCTCCCGGAGGCCGGCCCCGAGACCGTCGTCATCTGGCTCGCCGAAGCCGCCCGCCTCGCGTTCGTCCTCGCCGCGCTCGGCCTCGAGCTGCCGATCTCCGGCGTGATCTTCGTCGCGGTCGCGTCCTCGCTCCTCACGACCGTGCCCCTCACCCCCGCGGGGTTCGGCTTCGTCGAGCTCGCCGTCGTTTACGTGCTGACGACGGGATTCGGGCTTGCGACGCACGACGCCATCGCGGTCGCGGTGCTCGATCGCCTGGTGAGCGTGTTCTCGGTGATCGTCATCGGCGGCGTGATCTACGCGCGTCATCGCCGGCAGGAGTCGCTCCTACACTCGCGGCGTTGAGCGCCGCTCGCCGGCTCGCCGTGCTCGTCGGAGCGCTCCTGTCTTTCCGGATCGCGTCCGCCTTCGTCGTGTTCCAGCCGGGCTACACCGACGCCTACTACTACGCCGACGTCGCCAAGCGCCTCGCCGCCGGCCAGGGACTCACCGCGGACTTCATCTGGAACTTCCTCGAGTATCCGCTCGCCCTAGGCGACCTTCCGGTCGCGAGCCACCGGTTCTGGATGCCGCTCGCGACGACGGTGCAAGCCGTCGGCATCAAGGGGCTGCCGTTCCTCGACGCGTTCCACGCGGCTCAGGCGGTCGAGATCCTCGTCGCGTGCGCGATCCCGGTCGTCGCGTACCTCGCCGCGCGGTCGCTCGGCGCTTCGCCGAACGCCTCGCTCGTCGCGGCCGCGCTCGCCGGCCTGGGCGGCGCGTTCGCGCCGGGCTGGGTGAGTCTCGATGCATTCGCTCCGGCCGCGGTCATCGGCGCCGTGTTCTTCCTGACATACCCCCGCGCCGCGTCCGGCGACGTCCGGGCCGGCATCATCGCGGGCCTCGCAGTGGGCCTCCTGTTCCTCGCCCGCGCCGAGGGAGCGCTGTTCGGCCTCGCCCTGCTCTGGCTGATGCGCTCGCCCGTCTCGCGCCGCGCCGGCGTGATGGGGAGCGCCGTCGCGCTCGTCATCGGGCTCGCCTGGCTCGTGCGCGATCTCGGCCTTCCACCGGCGCCGGACGTCTTCGGCCGTTCCGCGCTCCTCGTCCGATACGAGGACTTCTTCGCGGTCGACTCGTCGGCCGGAATCATGGATCTCCCCGCCGTCAGCTGGGATCAGTTCACGTTCGCGCTGCCCGCCGTGCTGGCGGCGAAGGTCGCCGCCCTCGGGACGAACGCCGTCACGTTCCTCTTCGCCTTCGGGTTGCTCCTCGTCCCGGGGATCGCGCGCGCGATCCGGTCGCTCCGCAGGTACCGGGAGGTACGGGCATTCGCCACGCTCGCGGTCCTCGTCTATCTCGTCGAGAGCCTCGTGTTCACGCTGCACTCCACACGGGGTTCGTACTTCCATTCGCTCGCGGCGTTCTTCCCGTACGGCGTCGCGCTGGGCGTGATCGGCACGGCGCAGCTGCTCCGGTCCGTCGAAGCCCGTCGACTCGCGGCGGCCGGCGGCATCGTCGGTGCCGTCGTCGTGTCGTCGTTCGCGCTGGCCGAGTGGGATAGCTCCTTCAACCCGCCGTATCGAGAGCGCGTGGCCGTCGCGGCGCGTATCCCGCCCGGCCGGCTCATGGCGATCGACGCGGCGGCGTGGCGCTGGATCACGGACCGCCCGGTCGTCGTGATGCCGTCGAACCCCGATGAGTGCACGATCGGACGGGCCGCCGATCTCGATGTGACGACGCTCGTGCTCGAGCCCGTGCACTTCAGCCGCTACGACCCGCTGTACCGTGGCGGACCGAGTCCCGCGTACCTCGGCGCGCCGGTCCGGATCGGCGACGTCCAGCTCTATCCGTTGGACGCGCGCGCCGCGGAGCGCAGCTGCCGGTCACGCCTGTGAAGTGGCTCGCGCGCAACGCGTTCCCGATCGGGCTCGCGGCCGCGGGCTTCACCCTCGCGGTCGGTTACCCGACCGGCGACCCCGACACGTACTGGCACCTCGCGAGCGGGCAGTGGATGCTCGACCACCGGGCGATCCTCCGGACGGACATCTTCAGCTCGACCGTGAGCGGCCAGCCGTACAGCGTCGGCGAGTGGCTCGGCGAGATCGTCCTCACGCTCGTGTTCAACGCCGGGAGCTGGGCCGGTCTCGCGATCTTCCGGGCGCTGCTTGTCGGGATCGCGGCGTTCTTCCTCGCGCGGCTCTCGCGCCGCGGCGGCGCGCCGCTCGTGGCCGCGCTGCTCGTCGTCGTGTGGGCGCTCGTGTTCTCGAAGACCCGCTGGACCGATCGGCCGGCGATCTTCACCTTCGTGCTGTTCCCGGTCGTGCTCGACCTCCTCTATCAGGCTCGCGCCGGATCCCGGCGCGCGCTCGTCGCGATCCCGCCGCTCATCCTGTTGTGGGCGAACTTGCACGGCGGGTACGCCGTCGGCATGGCCCTCGTGCTCGCCTTTGCCTTCGAAGCGCTCGTCCGGCGGCGACCGGACGCGGCGCCGCTCGTCCTCACGCTCGCCGCGTCGATCGCCCTGTCGTTCGTCGATCCCGAGACGTTCGGCGTCGCGGGTGCCGCGGCGCACGCCCTCGCGCCGCCACGGTTCATCAGCGAGGAGGCGCCGCCGGACGTGCTCGAGCCTTCGGGCTTCATCTTCGCCGCGTTCGTGCTCGGGACGCTCGGCGTCGCGCTGCTCTACGGCGGGGGGTTGCTCGACGCGCTCCTCTTCGTCCCGCTGCTGTGGCTCGGGCTCTCCGCCCAGCGGCATCTCGCGTTCTTCGTCTTCGCGTCGACCCCGTTCCTCGCCGCCGGCGCGGCGCGCATCTACCGAGCGCTGCGGCCGCATCCGGCGGCGCTGCGCCCGCTGCCTCCCGCCGCAGCCGCGACGCTCGCCGTGCTCCTCGTCGCGGGCGCGCTCGCGAGCGCGGTCGGCGCTCCGCGCGATCCGGACGAGCACGCCTACCCGGTCGGCGCGATCGCCGCGCTCAAGACCGGATCGGGGACGCTCCTCAACGAGTACGACTGGGGCGGCTTCCTCATCTACCGCGTGCCCGAGCGCAAGGTCTTCGTCGATGGCCGGCTATTCCCATATTTCCCCGCGGTCCTCACCGAGTACCGCGACGCCGTCGAGCTCCGGCCCGACTGGAAGGACGTGCTCGCGAAGTACGACGTACGCGAGGCGTTGCTCATGCCTGCGAAGCCGCTCGCGGTCGCGCTCCGCGAGGATGGCTGGAAGGTGCGGGCCGAGGGATCGAACTTCGTATTGCTGACGAAGCCGTGAGGACGCCGCTCGTTGTCCCGATCGCGATCGGCGCGTTCTTCGGCGCGATCTCGACGCGCCTTCCGGTCGGCGACAGCGACGTGTTCTGGCACCTCGTGCTGGGTCGCGACGCGCTCCAGGGGAACATCGCGCTCCCGGAAGCGATGTCAGACCTCTCGTGGACCGCGCTCCGATTCCCCGGATCGAGCGATCAATGGTTCGGCCAGACGCTGCTGGCGCTCGCGTTCGATGCGGGCAGCTGGCGCGGGATCGTGGCGCTGCGCGCCCTCGCGATCGCGCTCCTCGTCGGACTCATCGTGTACGCCGCGGTCCGCGAGCGTCCGACGCGTCCGCTCGGCGCCGTGCTCGCCGCGCTTCCGGCGGTCGCGCTCTCGCGCTTCGTGTGGACCGAGCGGCCCGAGCTCTTCGGGGTCATCTGCTTCGCGCTGCTCGTTGTCCTGCTGCGGCCGGTGCGCGCGGGGGACGTCCGCGCGATGTACTGGATCCCGCCACTCATCCTCGTGTGGGCGAACCTTCACGGCTCGTTCGCGCTCGGTGCCGTGCTCGTGATGCTGCTCGCGATCGACGGCGCCATCGCGCACCCGCGGCTGCGGAGCATCTACGCGGCGATGGCGATCGGCTCGCTCATCGCGACGCTGCTCACTCCGGCGCATCTCGACGCATGGACCGCGCCGGGGTTCCACCTGTTGCACCCGCCGCGGCAGATACAGGAGTGGAGCGTCCCTGACGTCACGACGCTGCCCGGCTCGATCTTCGCCCTCGCCGTCTTCGCGACGCTCACGACCGCGCTGTTCGCGAGCGCGCGAGCCGTTCGCGACGCGGTCGTGCTCCTCCCGGTGCTGTTCGTCTCGCTCATCGCGACGCGTCAGATGCCGCTCTACGCGATCGCGGCGGCGCCGTACCTCGCGGCGCACGGCGGCGATGCGGCGACCGAGATCGCCACGCTGCTCCGGATCCGCATGCCGGCGCTCGCGCGGACCGTTCGACAGCCCGGCCGCGCGGCGGATGGCGTCATGCTCGCGATCGGCGCGGTCGTCCTGGCGGTCGCGGGTGCGACGGGCATCGATGTGCCGGACCTCTCGGGGTACCCCGTCGCGGCGGTGCCGCTGCTGCGACCCGGCCCGGGCCTGCTCAACCAGTACGACTGGGGCGGCTACCTCATCTGGGCGGCACCCAAGACGCCGGTCTTCGTCGACGGCCGCCTCATCCCGTTCCTCGGCAGCGTCATGGATGACTACACGACCGTGGTCGGCGTGCATCCCGGCTGGCGCGACGTGATCGCCCGTCGCGGCATCAAGCAGATCCTCGTCCGGCCCACGGATCCGGTCGCGGTGCGGGCCCGCGACCTCGGCTGGCCGATCCGCGCCTCGTCTGACACCTTCGTGCTCATCGACGTGCCCTGACGCTCGGTCGCCCGCCCTACCATGCGACCACGAACGAGCGCACGCCCGCGAAGCTTCCGCGCGACGACGACCTTGACGGTCTCTTCGACCTCATCGTCGACGGGCTTCGCCGCGACGTGCGCCGCCTCCGGCAGCAGGTCGAGAAGTTCCAGAAGGCGTACCAGAAGCGCGCGGAGGCGCAGTCGCGCGCGTCCGGCACTCCCGACGAGTCGTCGCAGCGCGCGTTCCGCCGGCTGAAGCAGCTGCAGCTCGCGATCAGCCACATCGAGTCGAGCGCCGCGTACCTCGGCGGCGCGGGGATCGAGCCGCAGGTGGACGAGGAGCAGGAGCCCGGCGTCACCGTCGCCCAACGTGTCCTCGAGAGCCTCGAGGCCGAGCGCGAGCGTCTCTATCGCGACGTGCACGACGGCCCGGCGCAGGTCCTCGCGAACGCGATGTTCGAGGTCGAGTATCTCGAGCGGATCGCGGAGCGCGCGACGGGCGAGGTCCGCACGGCGTTGAAGACCGAGCTCACGAATCTGAAAAGCCAGTTCCGCACATCGCTGGACTCGGTGCGCGGCATGATCTACGACCTCCGGCCGCCCGTGCTCTCCGAGCTCGGCCTCGCCGGGGCGATCCGCAATTACGCAACCGAGTACCAGGCACGCTACGGGCTCCAGGTCGACTGCCATCTCGACGCGGGCGACACGGGCCTCGAGCCCGCGCAGGAGCTTGCGATCTACCGCGTGATGCAGGAGGCGCTGCAGAACGTGCACAAGCACGCGCAGGCGTCCGTCGTCGGCATCGTCTGGCAGCGCTCGAAGGATCAGTGGGTCATGCACTGCACCGACGACGGCGTCGGATTCGATCTCGTGAAGGTCGCGCGACGCCAGCGCTCCGTCGGCCTGCTCGCGATGCGCGAGCGCGCCGAGCTCATCGGCGCGCGACTGCAGGTGCAGTCGACGCCCGGACAGGGGACCGCCGTTACACTTCTGCTTCCGCTGAACAAGGAGGGGGACGCGCTTGGCCGATAAGAACATGACCGTCAAGCCGGAGAAGGCCATTCGCATCGTGCTCGCCGACGCCAGCCGTCTCACCACCCTCGGCATCACCCAGGTCCTCGAGAAAGAGGCCGACATGGAGATCCTCGCCGTCGTCACCGACGGGGAGGACGCGGTGGCCAAGACGATCGAGCTCGAGCCGGACATTCTCATCATCGAGGTCGACCTTCCGTTGCTGTCGGGAGTGAAGGCGACCCAGAAGGTGCGGCGCGAGCTCCCGCATGTCGGCGTCGTGATCCTCACGGCGGTCGAGGAGGAGCAGTCGCTGTTCGACGCGATCCGCGCCGGCGCCGCCGCGTATCTGCACAAGGATTGCGACCCGAAGGAGCTCGTCGATTCGATCCGCAAGGTGCGGACCGGGCAGTTCATCATCAACGAGAAGATCTTCGCCAAGCCCGCGGTCGCGACGAAGGTGCTCGCGGAGTTCCGCGAGCTCTCGGTCTATGGCCCCGGCAGCTCGCACGTGTTCGCGCCGCTCTCGCCGCGCGAGGTCCAGATCCTCGACAACATCGCGCAGGGCATGACGAACAAGGAGGTCGCGTATACGCTCGCGATCTCCGAGCAGACGGTGAAGAATCACATGTCGAGCATCCTGCGCAAGCTGTCCGTGAACGACCGCACCCAGGCGGTCGTGTACGCGATCCGCCAGGGGTGGATCAAGGGACCGGAGATGGGGAACTAGCGGATGCCGACGCAGGCACCGATCGGGATCGTCCAGAGCTTCACGACGGAGCAGGCGAAGATCACCGCGGAGATGCGCGAGCTCGACCTCCTCATCGAATCGACGCAGACCGAGGTGAATCGCCTGAAGCAACGCGAGGACACGACGAAGGCGAAGCTCGACGAGATCCGCACGAACCCGGCGAACTTTCAGCGCGAGGATGGCCTGGCCGCGGGCGACGAGTACGCCGCCGCGCAGGGCCGCCGGCTCACGATGGAAGGCCAGATGGGCTCGCTCCAGGCGAAGCGCAAGCTCCTCGATCGGGTGCAGACCCTCGTGGCGGGCGCGCGCGACCAGCTCGCCGACTTCAGCGCGCCGCCGCTGCCCGCGGGCGCGTCACCGGTCATCGACGAGAACAAGCTCCTCCAGGCGATCGTCGACACGCAGGAGGAGGAGCGCCGCCGCATCGCGCGCCAGGTCCACGATGGTCCCGCGCAGGCGATGGCGAACGTCGTCCTCCAGTCGGAGATCAGCGAGCGCCTCTACGCCGTCGACCAGGATCGCTCGCGGAAGGAGCTCGCGGCGCTCCGGCAGATGGTCAACAAGACGCTGCAGGAGCTGCGCGGGTTCATCTTCGAGCTGCGACCGATGATCCTCGACGACCTCGGCCTCGTGCCGACGCTCCGCCGCTACATCCAGACCCTCATGGACAAGCACGGGATCCGCATCGACTTCTCGAGCACCGGCCGCGATCGCCGGCTGCCGTCCGACGACGAGGTCGCGATCTTCCGTCTCATCCAGGACTCGCTCGTCGAGCGGATCGAGAAGGGTGACGCGAAGGACATCGTCCTCGGCATGACCTGGAAGGACGACCAGCTCGAGATCCTCCTCCAGAGCGACGGGAAGGACCTGCCCACGGACGGCGAGCTCGCCTCAGGCCTCCGCCGCAGCGAGCGGCTCGAGCTCCTCAAGGGCGAGTCGACGCACGAGGCGCGGCCCGACGGCACCGTGGTCCTGCAGGTCAAGGTCCCGATCCGCGCCGCCGCGCAGATGATCACCTAGGCAAGCCTTGAAGCGCTGCCAGAGGACGCCGTGACCGCGGCCACGCGACCCATCTCAGCTTGGCCACCGGAGATCGCGTCCGCTTTGGAGCGGCCCTCTGGTGCTCGGTTCTTTCAGTGCGCATTGCAAGTAAATCCCTTCGAGTACGTCCGGCGCCATCGGACTGCCACGAAATATCGCGACGAAGCGACATACAACAAGTCCCTAGTCGATGCGCTGGTGAGCGGCGGGATTGAGGTGATTGGCGTCGCCGACCACCACCGCATCGACACGTCGATCTCGCTCATCGAGCACGCTTCAGCCCGAGGTTTGGACGTGTTTCCGGGGTTCGAGGCGGTAACGAAGGATGGTGTCCATCTCCTGTGCCTGTTCGACCCTCACACAGATTCAGCAGACATCAACCGCATCCTCGGGGATTGCGGGATTCACAAGGAGGCGCAGGCAGGGTTGCCGTGCAAGTACGACACGATCGACTTTCTTCGTGCGAGCCGACAATGGGGCTCTATCTGCGTTGCAGTCCACGTCACCAACAAGGATGGGCTGCTCGGGACGCTCGCTGGGCAAACGCGCGTAGCCGCTTGGAGAACTGATGAACTCCTCGCGGCTTCCATCGCTGGCGCGGTGCAAGCCGAAGCGGAGGAGTTCAGACCAGTTCTCGAGAACAAGAACCCCGATTACTTTCGGATTCAGCCCGTCGCTCTGATAAATGCGACGGACGTGTCAGATCCGGACGATGTGGCGAAGCCGAGCTCGACGACGCGTATCAAGATGTCGAACGTATCGGTCGAGGGCCTGCGGCAGGCCTTTCTTGATCCTGGTTCTCGCGTTCGGCTCGCCACGGAGAGCTCTGAGCTTCCTCACACCCGCCTCGTTGCTCTGGCCTGGCAAGGTGGTTTCCTGGACGGTCAGGCCATTCACTTGAACGAAAACCTCAATGTGCTCATCGGGGGTAGGGGAAGTGGCAAGTCGACTGTGATCGAGAGTATTCGCTATGCGCTCGGCCTCGAACCGCTTGGCGAGGAAGCGCGTAGGGCACATCAGGGCATCGTTAGTCAGGTTCTGAAGAGCGGGACCAAAGTATCGCTCCTCGTCCACGCTCATCGGCCCGCATCGCGCACCTACTTGGTCGAGCGGACGGTTCCGAACCCACCCGTCATTCGCAGCGACACCGGTGAGGTCCTCGCGCTTAGACCGTCCGATTTGGTGGGCCCTGCCGAGGTCTACGGACAGCATGAAATATCGGAGCTGACGAAAAGCCGCGAGAAGCTAACACGATTACTTGCTCGTTTCGCGCCCGAAGACCCGTCAGTTGCGCGGCGCAAGGCGGAGCTTCGGCGTGAACTAGAACGCTCCCGCGTGGCGATTACCGACGTCAGACGCGACCTGCGTGACATTGACGAGCGCTTGGCCGCTCTTCCATCACTCGAAGTGACACTCAAGCGATTCGAGGAAGCAGGCTTGGAACAGCGGCTCCGCGAACAAAGCCTCCTTGTGCGGGAGGAACGCGTCCTCCGAGCCGTTCCCGAGCGCCTTCGCCCATTTGCGGAGGCGGTGGCAGCGCTCCGCTCGGAACTTCCGGTTGATCGAACGTTTCTTTCCGCAAAGGCCCTTGATGGCCTGCCGGGCCTGCCAATCCTCAAGAAACTCGACGACGTTCTAGCCGCCCTAAGCACCAAAGTGACTGCGCTCGTGGACGAAATCGGAAGCGCCATTGCCGATGCCGAGAAGCGCATCGAAGACGTGACGACCGAATGGCAACATCGAAAGCGTTCTGTCGACCAGCAATATCAACAAATTCTGCGTGAACTCCAAAGCTCCAAGGTTGATGGTGAGATGTTCATTCGACTCCGTCGGCAACTCGAAGAGCTGCGTCCGCTTGTCGAACGAAGGTCAGTGCTTGAACGCACCTTGGAAGAGCACGCCGCTAGGCGGCTGACGCTTGTCGCGGAATGGGAGGATCAGAAGTCGTCCGAGTTCCGTGTTCTAGAGCGCGCGGCCAGGAGCGTGAACGGCCGCCTCCGCGGAAGGGTCCGCGTGACACCGGCGTTCGCCGGCGACCGTGAGCCCCTTCTGCAGTTACTCAAGGAAAAGCTGGGTGGGCGCCTAAGCGAAACGGTTCAGCAGTTGAAGGATCGCGAGACGCTATCGCTGCTTGAGCTCGCTGATGCCGCGCGCCAGGGGAGGGCGCAGCTGGCAGATAAGTTCGGGATTCCTGTGGCCCAGGCCGAACGAATCGCCGGAGCGCCCGCGGACCTTCTCATGGCCATTGAAGAACTCGATCTCCCGGCCACAACGACAGTCGAGTTAAACGTTGCCGCAGAGGGTGACCCGCCCGCGTGGCAGGCGCTTGAGGATCTTTCGACGGGCCAGAAGGCAACAGCAGTTCTACTCCTCCTTCTACTGGAGTCCGAGTCTCCATTAGTCGTCGATCAACCCGAGGACGACCTGGACAACCGTTTCATTACTGACGGCGTCGTGCCCCGCATGCGTCACGAAAAACTCCGCCGCCAGTTCGTCTTCGCTACACACAACGCAAACATTCCGGTGCTCGGTGACGCAGAGTTAATAGTGGGTCTGGAGGCCGTCGGCGAGGCGGGCACTGGGCGCGCAACGTTGCCTGCTGAGAACATGGCGTCGATCGATGCCAGGACCGTCCGTGAGATGGTCGAGGAGATTCTCGAGGGTGGTAAGGATGCCTTCGAGACTAGGCGGCGGAAGTATGGCTTCTAGGTAGCCTGTGCTCAAAACTGAGCTCGCCGAGCTGCTGCGCAACGGTGAGAATTCTGGCGTCGAGTTCAAACGAGATGACATCCTGCCGGAGCGGTTGGCACGCGAGGTGTCAGGCCTCGCGAATCTGCTCGGCGGCCGGATTCTCCTCGGCGTAGAAGACGATGGGACCGTCAGCGGCCTGGCACGGGGGCGCCAGCGCGCGGAAGAGTGGTCGATGCAGGTGGTTCGAGATCACATCCAGCCGCCGCTCATTCCGTACTGGGAAGTGATCGAATGGGAGCCAGGTGTACTCATCGGGATCGTGTCGATACCCGAAGCTGCACCCGACAAACCCTATAAGGCGAAACTCGGCAACCACTTTCAAACGTTCGTTCGCGTCGGCACCCTGACCCGGGAAGCAACTCGCGAAGAAGAGGGTCGTCTGTATCAGGCAGCGGGCATCCTGAGATATGACATAAAGCCTGTTCCCGGCAGCCGGGTAAGTGACCTCGATCAAGGGCGGTTGGATGACTACTTCGGCAGGGTTTTGGGCCGAGCTATGCCAGGTTCGAACGAGCAGCGCGAGACCATCCTCGTGAACACCGACATTGCGATCGTCGATCGAGAGTTCAAGCCCCCGACGGTTGGCGGGATGGTGCTCTTTGGTACTTCCCCAAATCGATTCTTGAAACAGGCGGGCATATCAGCGACCAGCTACCCAGGCGTCGATAAGAGCTACGCCGCGAACGACCTCGAAGAAATCCAAGGTCCACTCGTTTCCCTCTTCGATCCAGCCGGTCGGATCGTCGAGCGCGGAACCATTGATCGCGCCATGGCCTTCGTCGAGCGCAACATGGGTCGGTCATCTCGGCTCGTTGAGGGTGTTCGTCGAGACACTCCCGATTACCCCATCGAAGCTGTTCGAGAAACGATAGTGAATGCAGTCGTCCATCGTGATTACACGATCGCGCTCGTCAACATCGAACTCGGTATGTATTCCGATCGACTTGAAGTCGTCTCGCCCGGACGGTTGCCCAACACGGTGACCATTGCCAAGATGAAGGAAGGCTACCGCGCCAGCCGGAACGAATTGCTAAAGGACATCCTTCGCGATTACGGCTACGTCGAGTCTCGAGGCATGGGTGTCCGCACGAAGATCATAGCCGGGATGATTGCGCATACCGGGCGTGAGCCAGAACTGATCGAACGAGAAGACGCTTTCGCCGTCCGGTTACTGCGGTAGAACGCGAGCCGTTCGCGCAGGAGTAGTAGGCGCCTACCCGCCGCCGACGTTCGTGAGCGCCGTCCCGATGTAGTAGTGGGCCAGGATGTCCGGATAGCCCGCGCCCTTGAGGGCCATGCCCTGCGCGCCCCACTGCGACATCCCGACCCCGTGGCCGAAGCCCTTGCCGCTGAACACGAAGGTGACCGGCAGCTCGTACACGTACGCGAGCACGTGGAGGCCGAGCTCGTTCCCGTTCCCGTCGCGAAGGACCTCGAAGCTCGCCTGCACGACGTGCGCGCCGAGGGCGCCGAGGGCGGCGATGCGATCGGCGTTCGTCGCGTCGACGCGCTCGTTCGCTCCGCTGGGGTTGACCTGCACCGTGAACAGCGAGCTCATGAGCCCGAAGTAGTAACGCGCGCGATCCTTCCCGATCGGCTTCGTGCCGCCGGTCCCTGTCACCGATGCGGTGATCACGCGGCCTGTCGGCGAGACCTGCGTGAGCTGGATCGCCGTCGGCGTCCCGACGTCGAGGCCGCGCCGCTGGAGGAAGTCGCGCAGCTGCGTCGCGCTCATCTCCTTCGTCCACTCGTAGCTCGTCCTGCCCCACGAGCTGTCGAGCGCGACCAGGTCGCCCGGCGACGGCACGCTGCGCAGGTACGGCAGCGCGTTCGCGAACACGGTCTCGGAGTCCTCGGTGACGCCGCCGGCGTTCGCCGAGTAGAGCGCCTCGATCGGCGCGCCCCGATACGTCACGACGATCCCCGCGGTGCGCTCGACCGCCTTCAGCGTCCGGGCGTCTTCGTTCGCCGTGCCGTCGTACTCCTGGTCGCGGGTGTCGCCCTCGAGGTCGTAGCTCTTGTGTTTGCCGAGGTGCGTGTAGAGGTACGTGCGCGCGGCGATCGCCTGCGACGCGAGGGCCTCGTTCTCCCAGCTCGACGGCTCCTCCGACCCGACGACCGACGCGAGGTAGTCGTGCGGCGAGACGGTGTTCACGACGATCATGTCGCCCTCGTCGTCGGGCGCGAGCTCGAAGGTGCCGCGGTACGCCTTCCCGTTCAACGTCAGGAGGCCGTCGGAGGTCTGGAACCTGATGCCCGCGATGTGGTCACCCTGCAACGTGACCTTCCCCAGATCGTCGCTCGGGCCCTGGAGCAGGGAGAACTGGAACGGGACGGTGATGATCGCGCGCGGGCCGCTGTCGGCGATCGCCTGGCGGGCCTCCTGGATGAGCGACGCGCGATCGGCGCGCGCCTCAAGCGTGAGCGCGCCGACGGTCTGGCGCGTCGGGAGCTCGGCGTCGATGGCCATGACGCGTCGCACGTTCGTGCGCGCCAGCGTTTTGCCGCCGCCGCGATAGAGGAGCGTGCCGTCCGGCCCGATCGCCGAGACGGTCCCGGTCGATGCGATGACCGCGTACGAGACGCCGAGGCCGGCGACGTTCACCCGCACGGTCGCCGGGAGCGCGTGGAGCGTGGACGCGGCCGCGGGTCGCGCGCCGGCGAGCACGCTCGCCACGACGATCAGGGCGGCGCAGGCCAGCCTCATGTGAGTCCCGCGTACACCTCGGGCTTCAGCACGCCGATGAACGGGAGGTTGCGGTAGCGCTCCGCGAAGTCGAGGCCGTACCCGACGACGAACTTGTCGGGGATCTCGAAGCCCCGGTAGTCGACGGTGATCGGCATCACCCGGCGGGCGGGCTTGTCGAGGAGCGCGCAGAGGCCGAGCGTCGACGGATGCTGCCCGCGCAGATGCTCGATCACGTAGCTCAGCGTGTGGCCCGTGTCGAGGATGTCCTCGACCACGAGGACGTTACGTCCCTCGATCGGCTTCGCAAGATCTTTCAGGATGCGCACCACGCCGCTCGAGGTCGTGCCCGCGCCGTAGGACGAGACCTCGAGGAAGTCGAGCGCGCAATAGATCGGGATCTCACGCATCAGATCGGCGAGGAACGGGAGCGCGCCCTTGAGGATGCTCACGAGCACGAGATCACGACCTTCGTAGTCCTCCGCGATGCGCGCGCCGAGCTCGTGGACCTTGTGTTTGATCGTGTCGGCGTCGAGGAGGATCTCCGCGATGTCATCGGCGGGTGTCTTCACGGCGGTCGTCATTCGACCGCCATTGTCGCATCAGCGGCCGGGGACCCTCTCGAACAGCCCGTGCATGTCGCCCGCGTAGTCCCGGAGGAGCTCGTGTGCCTCGAGCACGTCGTCCACGTGGAGGCGGTCCTGGACCGCATCCGCCGCGAGCGACGGCTGCGGCTCGACGGACGGACTGGCGGCGGCGTGCTTCACGATGACCACGCCAAGACCCTGCGTGCCGCACGTCTCGCACGTGCAGCGCACGAACCAGTACTCGTCCCGGTTCCCGACGACCGCGATCGAGTCGCGACCGTAGACGGCGCCGCAGTTCGCGCAGCGCACCGTTCCGAACACTCCATCGAGCCACTCGTTCATGGGGCGCGGTCAATGCATAGGCGTTGCCATCCGCTCCGGCCCGTCGTTACCGGATCGTGACCTACCGCCGGCGGTACAGATAGAGCGCGACGCCCGCCAGGAGGCCCGCGACCGCGATCGCCCCCGCCGCGAGGAGCGGTCCGGGGCCGCCGCTCACGTCGGGTCCGGCGCTCGGCGCACGGGTCGGGCTCGCGGCGGCGACGCTCGACGGCGTGATGGTGGCGGTCGGCGTCGCTGTCGGCGCGGGCGTCGGGCTCGGTGAGGGCGACGGGCTCGCGGTCGCCACCGGGCTCGGGCTTGGCGATGGTGTCGGGGCCTGTGTCGGCGGCACCGTCGGCGGAACGGTCGGCGGCGGCGTCGGCGTCGGAGGCGGTGGCGGCGCGGTCGTCGGCGCCGGGCCGAGCACCGTGACCGTTCCCTGCATGAACGAGTGGAACGTGCAGTGGTACGGGTACGTGCCGGCGGCATTGAAGGTGATGGTCTTGCCGCCCAGGCTCGGGATCGTGCCGGTGTCGAACACGCCGCTATCGGAGGTCGCGGTGTGCTCCAGCGGGTCCTTGTTGCTCCACGTGACGCTCTCGCGAACGTTGATCGTGACGTTCTGCGGTACGAAGGTGAAGTTCTGGATGACGACGGTCTGGCTCGTCGCGATGGCCGGGACGGCGAGCCATCCACCGATCACGAAGACGAGCGCGGCGACGCGAAGCGCCCGCTCCAGACGGTTCAGACGCATACGATAGCCCGCGTGTCCGCGGCCGCCGGTCGCGAGTTCGCATCGCTCGCGGCGCGCGCCGCGAATCTCGGCGTGCAGCTGTCCGCGGCGCAGGTCGCCGTCTGCGAACGGTACGCGAGAGAGCTCATCGAACGGAATACGACCGTGAACCTCACGGCGATCACGGAGCTCGAGGCGATCGCGATGAAGCATTTCCTCGACTCGTTCACCGCGTGCGCGGTGCGCGTCTGGACCGGACGCGAGCGTCTGGTCGACGTCGGCAGCGGCGCGGGCTTCCCGGGCCTGGCGCTCCGGATCGCGATGCCCGCCGTGAAGCTCACGTGCGTCGAATCGGTCGGCAAGAAGTCGCGTTTCCTCGAGGAGACGAGCGCGCTCCTCGGTCTGGGCGACGTCGAGATCCGCAACGAGCGAGCGGAGACCCTCGCGCACGCCGCGGATCGTCGCGCGGCGTACGACGTCGGCACGGCCCGCGCGGTCGGCACGCTCGCGGCGTGCGCCGAATATCTCCTCCCGTTCCTTCGGATCGGAGGCGACGCCATCGTCTGGAAGGGCAAGGTCGACGCCGAGCTCGCCGCCGCTCGAAAGGCCCTCGCGTCCGTCGGTGGCGAGATCGCCGCGATCGTGTCGACGATCCAGCTCGGCGTTGCGGATGTGCTTCCGGGCCGCCACCTCGTGGTCATGCGGAAGGTCCGCGCGACGCCCGATCGATACCCGCGCGCATCGGCGGAGGCGCGGCGCCGCCCGTGGTGATCGTGCCGTCGATCGACGTGAGCGCGGGGCGCGTGCGCTGGCGCTCCGGCGCTGCCCTCGAGGTCGAGCCGCGAGAGCTCGCTTCCGCCTTCGTCGCCGACGGCGCGGACGAGCTCCACCTCGTCGACCTCGACGGTGCCGAGCGCGGCGAGTACGTGAACCTCCCGCTGCTCCGCGACATCGCGCGCGCGAGTGGCGTGCCGTGCCGGCTCGCTGGCGGGCTCGCGAGCCTCGACCGGGCGGAGGCCGCGCTTGCGGACGGCTTCGCCGGCGTGCTGTTCTCCTCGGCGGTGTTCGGCGACGACGGGCTACTGCCGGCGATCGCGGCGCTCGGCGATCGCGCGATCGTCGAGATCGAGTCGAAGGCCGGCGGCCTCTCGCCGCGCGGTGGGGGCGCGGACCTCGTGGCTCACGCCGTCGGCCGCGACAGCGTCGATAGCGCGGTCGCCGCCGCCGGGGCCGGCATCCGCGGGATCTACGTCGTCGAGCTCTCGACCGAGGGCAGTTTCGGCGGTCCGCCGCTCGTCCTGCTCGAGCAGATCCGGCAAGCGCTCGGGCCGCGCGCCACGACGGTCGCGCTGCACACCGGCGGCGGCGTGCGCGACCTTGCCGATGTCACGGCGCTCGCGCGGTTTGGCGTCGCGTCGGTGGTCATGGGACGCGCGCTCGCCGCGCGACGCTTCAGCATCGCCGAAGCGAAGGCCGCGGCCGCGTGACCGTCGCGCTCCTTTCGGATGTGCACGCGAACCTCGTCGCGCTCGAGGCCGTGCTGGCCGACCTTCCGGGGGGCGTGGACGCGATCTGGGTCATGGGCGACACCGTCGGCTACGGGCCCGACCCGGCGGACACGCTCGCGCTGCTGCGCGGGCGGCACGCGTGGCTCGTCGCCGGCAATCACGATCGCGCGGTCGCGACGGGCGAGGGCCTCGAGCTCTTCAACCCGGCGGCTCGCGCGGCGGCGACCGCACACCACACGTGGCTGGGCGCCGAGGACCGCGACGTCCTGGCGGCGATGCCGCTGACCCTCGTGCCCGCACCGGGCTACACCATCTGTCACGGCAGTCCGCGCGATCCTCTCTGGGAGTACGTCTTCGACGCGCGCGCCGCTTCGTTCGCGATGGCCGATCTCGCGACGGCACGCTGCTGCGTCGGCCATACCCATGTCCCGGCGACGTTCCGCACCGGCGACGGAAGGACGATGGTCAATCCGGGCAGCGTCGGTCAGCCCCGCGACGGCGACCCGCGCGCGGCGTACGCGCTACTCGAACCCGGGACGGGAGACGTGACGTTCCGGCGCGTCGGTTACGACATCGCCGAGACGCAGCGCCGGATGCACGAGCGGAAGCTCCCCGAGATGCTGGCGGACCGGTTGAGCTTCGGGCTGTGACCGAGATCCCGTTCGGCGTGGAGCCGGAGACAACGCCAGGCGACGCGCCGCTCCAGTACGAGCTCCCGCAGGGCGGGCGCGTGCGCCTCACCGTGCGCGCGGGCGAGCGGCGCACCGGCGGACACGCGATCCGGGTCACGAATGTCCGGCGCGAAGGCCCGAAGCTCATCGTCCGCTGCGAGGTCAGCGCTCCGGCCGACGGGGCGATCGTCACGCAGGTGCTCACCGCTCCCGCGCAGACGGTGTCGGTCGACGAGCGCGCCGTGCGCGGCATCCGCGAGGCGGTCCTCGAGGACGCCTCTGGCACGGAGCGCGCGCGCATCACCGCTTAGTCTTGCGCGCCTAGACTTCGCCCCGCTTGGAAGACAACTCGGCCGGAGGACCGCCGGAGGAGCCGTCGCGGCCCGAGCACCGGCTCGAGCGCGTCGAGCACGTCAAGGGTCGCCTGCCGGGCGACACGCGCGTCCGCATCGTGCGGAGCGGCGAGCTCCGCCGGAAGCGCGGCTACGTCGAGGCGACGGACAAGGCCAACGAGCCCGAGGGTCCGGTCGGCCGTGCGCTCGAGCGCGGGCGCACGATCCTCTTTGGCCGCCGCCTGTCGACCGAGCAGGAGCACGAGGAGCGCCTCAGCAAGGTCACCGGGCTCGCGATCTTCGCCTCCGACAACATCTCGTCCTCCGCGTACGCGACGGAAGAGACCATGCGTGCGCTCGCGCTGGCGGGCGCGGGCGCGCTCGCGCTCACGATGCCGCTCACGATCGCGATCGTCGTCATCCTGGCCATCGTCGTCACGTCGTACCTCCAGGTCATCAAGGCCTACCCGAACGGCGGCGGCAGCTACGTCGTCGCGAGCGAGAACCTTGGCCGGCTGCCGGGCCTCACCGCCGCGGCCGCGCTGCTCGTCGACTACGTCCTCACGGTGTCGGTGTCCGTCGCCGGCGGCGTGCTCGCGATCACGAGCGCCCTCCCGGACCTCGATCCCTACAAGGTGACCATCGGGGTCGCGTTCATCGCCCTCCTGACGATCGGCAACCTCCGTGGGATCCGCGAAGCCGGCGTGCTCTTCGCCGGACCGACGTACCTCTATGTCATCAGCGTGTTCGGCGTCATCGCGATCGGCCTCTACCGCCTGGTGGCGGGCGATCTCCCCGCGCCGGTCCCGCCGCCGGCCGTCGTGCAGCAGAGCGAGCTCCTCTCGGCGTTCCTCATCCTTCGCGCGTTCTCCTCGGGATCGGTGGCTCTCACCGGTACCGAAGCCGTGGCGAACGGCGTGCCCGCGTTCCGCCCGCCCGAGTCGCGCAACGCGAGGGTCGTCCTCGTGGCGATGGGCACGCTCTTCGGGACGCTCTTCCTCGGGATCAGCTTCCTCTCGACGCGCATCGGACTGCAGCCCGATGCGAGCGAGACCCAGAGCATCCTCTCGATGCTGACGCGTTCGCTCGTGGGCGACGGCTGGTTCTTCTACGTGGTCCAGGTGGCCACGGCCGTGATCCTCACGCTCGCCGCGAATACGAGCTTCTCAGGCTTCCCGCGGCTCGCGTCGATCCTGGCGACCGACCGCTTCATGCCGCGCCAGTTCGCGCAACGGGGCGACCGCCTCGCCTACTCGTTCGGGATCATCGTCCTCGCGGTCCTCTCCGCGCTGCTGCTCGCGGCGTACCAGGCCAGTGTGAACGGGCTGATCCCGCTCTACACGATCGGCGTGTTCATCGCCTTCACCCTCTCGCAGGCCGGGCTCGTCCGGCACTGGCTCCGGGTACGCGGCCGCGGCTGGCGGTTCTCGATCTCGGTGAACGCGCTCGGTGCCGTTGCGACCGGCGTGGTCGCCGTCGTCGTCACCGTCACGAAGTTCGCGCTCGGCGCATGGCTGGTGCTCGCGGTCATGCCCGTGCTCGTCTACCTCATGTGGCGCGTCCACCAGCATTACCGGCGGATCGAAGACGAGCTCCTCATCCCGCGCGGCGTTCGGGTCGCGCTCCGACCGCGCGACCCTCGCGTCATCGTGCCGATCAGCCGGATCGACAAGGCCGCGATGCACGCGCTCAGCCTCGCGCATGGCCTCTCCCAGCACGTGTCCGCGCTCCACGTCTCGTTCGATGAGGAGGGGGCGCAGTCGTTCAGGGAGCGATGGGCGCGCTCGATCGGTCAGGAGATCCCGCTCGAGGTCATCGTCTCGCCCTACCGCTCGCTGCTGTCGCCATTGCTCAGCTATCTCGACGCGATCGACGACAACGATCCCGGGAGACCGATCGTCGTCGTGCTCGCGGAGTTCGTGCCGCGGCACCCGTGGGACGCCGTGCTGCACAACCAGACCGCGCTCCGGCTGAAGCTTGCGCTGTTCGCGCGACCGAACACGAGCGTCATCGACGTGCCGTATCACCTTGGTGATAGCGAAGACTTCGAGGCGCACTAGCGGGATACACTCGCCGCCCGGTGAAGCTCACGAACATCCTCGTCCCGCTCGCGGGCACGGCGATCGACCCTGACGTCATCGAGTACGCCATCGCCCTTGGACGCGCGCACAAGGCGAAGATCACAGCGGTCCACGTGATTGAGGTCAAGTGGAATATGCCGCTGGACGCCGTCCTTGACGCGGAGCTCGAGCGCGGCGAGGAGATCCTCGCGCACGCCGAGCAGGTCGCGGAGAAGCTCGGGGCCCACCTGGAGACCGAGGTCCTGCAGGCCCGCGAGGCTGCGGCGGCGATCGTCGACACCGCGGTGGAGAAGGGGAGCGAGCTGATCCTCCTCGGGATGCCGTACCGGAAGCGCCTCGGCCGCGTGTACGTCGGCCGGACCGTCGAGGATGTGTACGTGAAAGCGCCATGCGCGGTGCTCGCGTATCGTCAGGAACAACCCAAGTGAACGTCGTCATCGTGGGATGTGGGCGCACCGGCGCCTTCCTCGCGGAGCTTCTCGATCACAGCGGCGATAACACGGTGTCCATCGTCGATCTGGACCGATCAGCGTTCAAGCGCCTGCCCGCCGATTTCCGCGGCACGCCGGTCCTCGGCGATGGGACCGACATGGACATCCTCCGCCAGGCCGGCATCGAGAAGGCCGATGCGTTCCTGTCCATGACCCAGGGCGATAACCGCAACCTCATGGCGGCGCAGATCGCGAAGAAGATCTTCGGCGTCGCGCAGGTCATCGCGAAGGTGAACGACCCGATCCGAGCTTCCACCTATCGGAAGCAGGGCTTCTACACGTTCTCGCGCACCACGATCCTCGGCACGCTCCTGGCGGCCGTCCTGTCCGGCGACAAGACCATCGGGCCGAACCTCATGAAGGCGGCGATGATCCACGACGACGAGCTGTCCGCCGAGCTTCCGACGATCGGCCAGAGGGAGCGCTGATGTACTTCGTCGTCGCCGGGGGTGGGGAGGTCGGCTACCACCTGTCGAAGGCGCTCCTCGAGGCGGGGCACGAGGTCATGATCATCGAGCGCGATCGGCGCCGGGCGTTGTGGATCGAGGAGCAGCTCGGCTCCGTCGTGATCAACGCGCCGGCCGACGAGGGCAAGTACCAGATCCAGGCCGGCTGCCAGCGCGCGGACGCCGTGCTCGCGGTGACCGGTGACGATGAGGACAACCTCATCATCAGCCAGCTCGCCAAGCTGAAGTGCGGTGCGAACCGAGTGATCGCGCGGGTGAACAACCCGAAGAACGAGATCGTCTTCAAGGCCATGGGCATCGACGAGACGCTGTCGTCGACGCGTGTGCTCATGGGGGTGATCGAGCAGGAGCTCCCGACCGGCGGGTTCATGCCGCTCATGCCGTTGACCCGCTCGGATCTCGAGATCGTGGAGGCGGAGATCGCGCCTGGCTCGCCGGCCGCCAACAAGGAGGTCGAGGCCGTCGGTCTCCCAGCGGCCGCGCACATCGGCGCGGTCGTCCGGAACGGCCAGATCCTCCGGGCCCACCGCGACACGAAGCTCGAGGTCGGCGACCGGGTGATCGTGTTCGCTCCCACGGCGATCGAGCAGGAGGTCAGGAAAGCGCTCTTCGGCTAAGCAGCGTGGCGCGGGGACCACAGGAACCTTGACAATGGCGTTGATAGGTCTTATACAAATGCGCATGGCGCGTGGAAGTCGGCCCGTCTACGTCATCTCGATCGCGGCGAGCATCGCCGGCTGCCACCCGCGCACCCTGCGGATCTACGAAGAGGAGGGCTTGGTCGAGCCGGTGCGGACCGACTCGAACATCCGGCTCTACTCCGATGAGGACCTCCAGCGCGTGCGCATCATCCGCTACCTCACTCAGCAGCGGGGCGTGAACCTCGCCGGCGTGAAGATGCTGCTGCAGTTCCGCGACGCCGCGGATCTGGTGCGGGAGCTCGCGAACGCGATCGACGACCTAGACGAAACACAGGCAAGCCCGACACCCAGGGCCAGGAAAGAGGCGACACACCTATGACCGACGAGATCCGCACCTACCCGAACGAGCTCCCCCTCGTGCCATTGCGCGAGATGGTGGTGTTCCCGAAGATCGTCCAACCCCTCGGAGTCGGTCGTGAGAAGAGTGTCGCCGCGATCAACGCGGCGATGGCCGAAGAGAAGCACTACGTCATCTTCGCCGCGCAGCGCGATGCCGACGTTGACGACGTGACACCGGAGCAGATCTACGGGGTGGCGACGGTCGCCGAGATCGTGCGCCTGCTCCGGATCCCGGACGGCAGCGCGCAGGTGATCGTCACCGGCCTCCAGCGCGTGAAGATCACGGGCTTCGTCCCGGACACGCGCTACTTCCGCGTCACGTTCCAGCCGATCGCCGAGATCCCCGGCGAGGCGGTCGAGCGCGAGGCACTCCTCCGCAGCGTGAAGAGCCTGTTCGGCGATTACGTCGAGAACGGCGGCTCGATCGTGCCCGAGGTCGCGATGACCGCGAAGAGCACGGACGACCCGTCGCACTTCGCCGACCTCGTCGCGCAGAGCCAGGACCTCACCATCGACCAGCGGCAGCAGCTGCTGGAGATGGAAGGCGTGGTGGAGCGCCTGCGGTTCCTCTCGGTCTTCCTCGCGAAGCAGAACGAGATCCTGCAGATGAAGGCGAAGATCCAGAGCGACGTCCAGCAGACGCTCGACAAGACGCAGCGCGAGTACATCCTGCGCGAGCAGATGAAGGCGATCCAGAAGGAGCTCGGCGACGACGACGGTACCTCGGAGGTCAACGAGCTTCGCGAGAAGATCGAGGCCGCCGGCATGCCCGACGAAGTGAAGGAGAAGGCCCTCAAGGAGGTCGGCCGGCTGGAGAAGATCCCGCAGGCCTCACCGGAGCAGGGCGTCATCCGCACGTACGTCGA
>Ga0070698_100000710_pt1 | contig 35637 bp, 30 predicted proteins | sample KBSK1502metaG_FD_65477 | JGI IMG/M metagenome (GOLD analysis project Ga0070698, IMG submission 65477) | Corn, switchgrass and miscanthus rhizosphere microbial communities from Kellogg Biological Station, Michigan, USA - KBS K1-50-2 metaG | ecosystem: Host-associated > Plants > Roots >... | reverse complement strand
CATAGGCAAGATACCTGTCGTAATGGGCCGCGGCGTGCGTGGGGCTGAGTTCGATGGCGCGCGTAAAGCACTGCACGGCGAGCGCATAGTCTCCTCTGTGTGCATGGACGTCGCCCGTGTAGACATGAGGCATGCTGTTCGCCGGATCGAGTTCGGCGGCGCGGGCGAAATCGCTCAAAGCGGCAGCATCGTCGCCCTTGAACCGGTAGGCTTGGCCACGGCACTCGAAATAGCGAGCCTCCGGCGTCAGCGCGATCGCCCGGCCATAGTCCTCGATCGCGCCAATAGGGTCGCCGATATCGGCCCGCAGGAGGCCTCGTCTGAAATAGGCGCGCTCGACATCCTGGCGGTCGCGGTCAGCAGCAATGACGCCGCCGCAGCTTTCGATGTCGTCCTCGAACGACCGATCCCACGCTATGCCGAAGCAGCGGCGGCAGAGTTCTTCGTAGGAGATGTCCATTTCCTCCCACGCATTAGCGCCAGTGCGCCGAGCCTTCCAGCGCATGGTGTGCGCCTTTCCACCTCAAAGAGCGGCATGTCAAATAATGCGCAGGCTGCCTATATTTGTGCACTGCAGCAATAATCTTGGAAATGCCATAGTATTCGTTTATATTGCGAATGTGCGTTGCAGCAAAGCGGCGCCTGGGAAGAGACGCCCGCCTGTTTAGCGTTTGGCGCGGAGGGATCGATGCCCGACTCCGGTTACGTGATGGATGAGCTGCTGGAACCGCGGGGCGAGCTTGCCTCGCGCGTGCTGGCCATGCCGACCGACACGAATCCCCAAGGTGACATCTTCGGCGGCTGGATCATGTCGCTGATGGACATGGCCGGAATGATGTCGGCGACCACGGCCGTCAACGGGCGGGTCGTCACGGTCGCCGTCGACCGCATCGTGTTCCGCGAGCCGGTCAAGGTCGGCGACGTGGTCTGTTGCTACACCCACATCCTGCGCACCGGACGCTCCTCGATCACGCTGTCGATCGAAGTCTGGACTCTCCGCCAGGGTCAGGGCGAGCGGGTCAAGGTGACCGATGCCGTGTTCACCTTTGTCGCGGTCGACGGTGAGGGCCGTCCCCGACCGATCGCCGCCCCGAGCTAAGGCGTGTCCTCATGGATCCAAATTCATGAGCAACGCCTGGCCGATGTCGGCTTTCGAGAGCACTGCGGACTTCAGTAAGACATCGCGCCAGGGCCGAAGGGGGACCTGACGCGGACTCGGTGTGCTTACGGCGCAGTCCTCGATCTGACCGGATCAAAGGTACCGGCCACTCCATTGGGCGGCTCGGAGAACTCTCTACTCATGCAACGCGTCGAGCAGCGCCTTGGCCTCCTTAAGATCGGGCGTATCGAAGCCCTCCGTGAACCAGGCATAGATCGGGCGGAGGAGATCGCCGGCTTCATTGCGTTTGCCCTGGTCGCGCCAGAGCCGGGCAAGGCTGCACGCGGCCCGCAGTTCCCCCAGCTTCGCGTGTTGCCGACGCGCCGTCAGGAAACTTCGCTGAAACCAAACCTGGGCTTGCGGCGCGTCGGAAAAGCGCGACAGCAGCTCGCCTTTCGAGCGATGGAGCTCCGCTTCACACCAGCGCTGGCCGGAATGGTCGACTTGTTCCAGCGCCTCATCCAGAAGATGGAGGCTGTCTCGAGCCAGGCCTGCAGTAGCGGAGAGAATCGCTATCTTTGCCCAAAAGAAAGGTCGAAGCGCTGCGGCGCCGAGATCCAGGAAGGCCGCCATTCCATCCCGCATGATTTCGATCCCGCGAGAAACGTCGTGCGCTCCCGCGACCACCCAGCCCCGATAGATCGTCGCAACGGCAACATAGAACGGAAACCGGTGTTCGGTCGCCAGGGCAGCGAGCTCCTCGGTGGTTTGGTGGAGCGCCGTGGCGTCGCCGAGCGTGGAGTGGTAGCGACAAGCGAGCGCCAAGGCGTGCGCCAGTGTATGAGGGTTGGAAAGCTCCCGCGCGGCACGGAGCCCCGCGCCGATCTGCAGCGACCCCTGCTCCGGATGTCCGAGAAGGAGAAGAGTGAGGCCGAGCCACATCGATGCGACGGCGAAGTTATAACCGGGTGACAGGAAGGTGTGAGGACGACTATCAGGCTGTTGGAGCGAGAGTGCGACCCGCAAGTGTTGGAGGGCCGATAAGAGTTCGCCGCGCGAGAAGAGGCTCATGCCGAGCATGGAGTGGGCCATGGATAGAAGGGCCGGATCCTCCGTTCCCTCGGCCAGTTGCAGCGTCTGAACCGCAAGGTCGTGCGCCTCCGCTTCGCCACTCGACAGATGATGAGAGAACTGTCCGTACAGCACCGGGAATAGCCGCTCGGTGTCCCCAGTTCGGTCGCACAGCTCCCGGGCACGCACATAGCAAGGGCGCGTCTCGGGCGCCGTCCACCCCTTGTCGGCCATGAGCGCCTCTGCCAGGAGCAGCTGGAGGCTGAGCTCGGTGCGATCGCGCTCCATGCGATGCGGCAAGCGGTCCAGCATGCGCAACCCTTTGGTCAACTGAGCGATCGCCTCCCGATTGGCGCTGCGCTCGATCGCCTGCTCGCCGGCCTTGCGCCAGTTGCTCACCGCGCGCTCGGCATCTCCGGCCTGTGCCCAATGCTGGGCCAACTGCTCCGGCGCGGTCGCCGGGAACTCCTTTTCGAGAGTCATCGCAATACGCGCGTGGAGTTGCTGGCGCGCGGACCGAAGCAGGCTCTCGTAGGCGACGCTCTGCACTAGCGCGTGCTTGAACCGAAACGTCGCATGCGGCCGGGGTCCTTCCTGGAACACGAGGCCGGCAGCGATGAGCTGGTCGAGCAAGGTGTGAAGCTCTGAATCGCGTCGGTCGGCCACAGCCGCGAGCAGGACATAGGAGAACCGGCGGCCGATCACCGCGCCGAGTTGTGCCAGCTCCTTGGCCGGGCCCAACCGATCGAGCCGGCTCGTGAGCGACGCATGCAGCGTGGTCGGGATACGATGCGGCACGGACGGGGTTGCCGAAATCACACGCGCGTCGGTCTCGCCGGCTTCCACGACTGCCTTGGTCAGTTCTTCGATGAACAGCGGCACGCCGTCCGTCCGGTCGAGAATCTCCTCGATCACGTCGTCGGGGAGGCCTTCGCTGCCGCCGAACCGTCCGACAAGCGACGCGCTGGCGGACCGGCTGAGTCGGTTCAAGGCAAGCACGTGCACCTGCGGCTGTCCGGCCCACGGAGCGTCGAAGTCGGGCCGGAACGTCATCAAAAGCAGGATCGGGAGCCGTAGCACCTGCTCGATGGTGCGATCCAACAGCTCGAGGCTCGTCGGATCGATCCAGTGCACATCCTCGAAGATCGCCAGGATCGGCCGGCGGCGCGCCTGCACCTCGACCAGCCGCCACAGAGCATCCAGCGTCTTCTGCTTGCGCTGCTGCGGCGCAAGTTCGAGCCTCGGATATCGTCGATCGATGCCGGCCAGGGAGAGCAACTCGGCAATCAGCGATGAATCATCGGCCGAAGCCGATCCGTACGAAAGCATGGCCTGAAACTTGTCGAGTTTCGACAAGGGGTCATCCTCCCGTTCGAACCCCGCGGCACGCTCGAGCTGGGCGATGATTGGATGGAGCGCACTGTCGGTGTGATGTGGCGAGCAAAAATACCGCAGGCGGAGGTGCGGCTCGCCGGCAATTTGCTCGAGCAGCGCCGTGGCCAGGCGAGACTTTCCGATGCCGGCCTCGCCCGAGAGCAGGACGACGCGACCCTCGCCGCTCTTCGCCTGTTTCCAACGTCGCAACAGCAGCTCCAACTCTTCGTCGCGGCCCAGCAGCGGCGCCACGCCGGCCTCATGCAGTGCTTCGAAGCGGCTCTCCGCGGCGCTGAGGCCCATGACCTGCCAGGCTTGCACCGTATCGGCGAAGCCCTTGAGTGCCACCGCGCCCAGGTCGCGGTAGTCGAACAGCCCGCCGGTGAGGCGGCGCGTGGTCGGTGCGATCACCACCGTGTTCGGCTCGGCAAGCGCTTGCAGGCGGGCAGCGAGATTGGGCGTCTCACCGGCAATGCCGTGCTGCTGCGCCACGTCCTCGCCGGCGAGGTTGCCCACGACGGCCAGCCCGGTGGCGATGCCGATCCGGATTTGCGGCGTGGTGTTCGAGGGCCAGTCGCGCTCGTACAACCCTCTGACCAGCTCGAGGCCGGCGCGAACGGCCGACTCGGAGTCATGCTCTTCCGCCTGCGGATATCCGAAGTAGACCAGCACTCCGTCGCCTAGGTACTTAGCGACGAATCCGCCGAACCGGCCAACGGTTTCGGCCACGTAACTATGATAGAAAACGATCACCTCGCGCAGGTCCTCCGGGTCGAGCCGCACCGAGAGCGCCGTCGAGTCGACGAGGTCGCAGAACATGACCGTGAGCTGTCGCCGCTCAGCGGAGGACGTCAGGGATACGATTGTGGGTGATAGTGGGGAGCCGGCTGCCAGCACAGTGCCGCAACTCGCGCAGAACTTCGCGAGCGGCGGATTGCCGTTGCCGCACGATGGACAGGCAACAGGCAGCAGCGCGCCGCACTGGATGCAGAACCTGCTGCCGTCCGGATTTTCGGCTTTGCAGTTCGGACAACCCATGCCCCACTCCTGTGCCCGCGAACGGCTGTAGGAAGCACTGTTTGATGTCGCGACGATGGCACCACGGGGCGGCACGGTGTCGACGCCTCTAGCTCCGTCGTCCCGACCGGAGCCGAGCGTAGCGAGGCGGAGTGGAGGGACCTTGTCGCAACAATTAGCGGCTAGTCGTTGGAACGAGGTCCCTCCACTCCGCTTCGCTCCGGTCGGGACGACGAGATGATTCGAACAAGAATCATCCCGCTCTAAAGGAGCCAGCGGAGCGGTTCGAGACCGAGCAGCAAGCGGCCGGCCATCTCCCAGGTTCGTGACGTCCCGATGACATGCTGATTCATTGTCAGGACGTCGCGCAGGCAGCGATCGAGTGGTCCTTTCCGATAGACTGCCGAGCCGCCCGCCGCCTTGTAGACGAGCTGCACCACGTCGACGCAGACGCCGACGATGTGGGGATAGGCGCTGGTGAATAGTGCCACCTGCCTCTCGGACGGCTGCCGGCCGTTGAGCAGGGTCACCCAAAGATCGCCCATGACGTCGAAATAATACGCGCGCGCGGCGGCGAGAAGCGTCTCCGCGCGTCCCACGGCCTCCTGCACGTAGACGTCGTCGCGGAGCAATTTGGCGGCCTCGATTCGCTCACCAACGATATAGCGCCGGGCCGGTTTGGCCGCCGCGCCCTCGATCACCGCGTCGATCGCGTGACGGGCGATGCCGAGCGCCGGCGCCGCACCCTTCGCTATGAACAAGAACGGGAATGCGTAAAGCGGCCCAGGACGCTTGATCAGCGTCGGTTCCTGGAAGCTGAAAGTACGGCCCTCCTCCACGAACTTGTCGCGCACGACGACATCGTTGCTGCCTGTGCCGCGGAGCCCCGTGGTGTGCCACGTGTCCAGGATCTCGCACTCTGACACCCGCACAAAACACTGTCGGGTTTCTGGTACGCCGTTGCCGTCAACCCGGGGGACGCCGTTTTCGTGGACGATGCAGCCCAACCAGAGCAATTCGCAATGATGGCACCCGCTGACGAACGGAAAGCGCCCGCTGACGCGGTAGCCCCCCGGTACCCGCACCGCCTGACCTGTCGTCGTTGCAGCGGCTCCGGTTGGCACCCGAAGGTCGGGATACATCGCGCGGGCGACGTCCTGATCGAGGAAGGCCGTCAGGTAGCCGCCGTCGCAGCCGATCATCGCGCACCATCCGACCGAGCCGTCGGCCATGGCCAGCGCCTCGATGACGCGGAACTGCGTCAACGGGTCCACTTCCGAGCCGCCCCAAGCACGCGGCATCGCCATGCCGAACACGCCGGCATCCTTCATCGCGGCGGCAAGGCGCGGTGGGAGCCGGCGGCCCCGCTCGATCTCCTCGCTTGCTGCCCGGATCTGTTCGGCAAGCCCGATCGCAGCCTCCAGGACGGGAGGGTCGTCTGCTGTCGCCTGGCCTGCGGCATGAGGCATCTTGATCGTCGGCGCCGGTTCGGGTGTGAAGACGGCAGCCTGCAGGGACGAGAGTGTTGGGTTCATGTTGTTCTCCGCTTGTCGAGTCGTCGGTTTGCAGCTCTTGGTGAGATGCGGCTCGGTTTTTGTGGTCAACAGACACCGAAAGATTCCGAAAGTTTCAGAAGTCGTGCCGCGCTGGCGACGCCTGCCGCCGCGACGGGGTGATCCGCAATGCCCAGCTGGGAGAGCACCGTGGCCTGATCCCAGTGGATGTGCTCGTGGGCGACTTTGTCGGCTTCGAACCGGATGATGGCCACCAAGGCGAACTCGACTTTCCGGCCAGTGGGCGGCACGCCTGGTAACATCCAGTCCATGGCGAGGGTGTGCTTGAAGCGAACCACGCACTCTTCGACCATGCGATCGCCGCCGAAGACCTGCGAGACGGAGTTCAGTTCGAAGTCCGGCGGAATGTTCGGCAGGAACTGCCGGGCATAGAACTCGCGCACACCAGCCCGACCCGTCCCGCCCATTCCGGAGGGAATGCAGAGCACATAGGGATTCGCGGTCATGGTCGCGAGCGCTGTATCGGCATCCTTGAGGACGAATTCAGCGTGGGCGTGTTGCTGCCAGGTGGCCGACATGGTTTGACGGCCGAATGCGATGTCGTTCATCGGAATTCCCCTACTTGTCAGTGAGAAGCTGGGCTTAGGAGGAGCTTGCCTGCGCCGACATAGTGTCGTTGTTGAATAGCGGCGTGCCCGCCTTGAAGACCTGGAAATTGCCTCCGTCTTGAACCCGTTCAACGGTCGAGCGGATTGCAGCCTTGTCGGCTTGGTCAGATGTCCTGTTGCTCATCGTTTCTCTCCCGCGGGGCGATGCCCTCGGCTTTGACGCGCAAGCTCGGCTGGCGATTGCCGGATGAAGGTCGCGATGTTGCCGAAACGGACGTCGGCGCGGGTGAGGCCGACGTCCCTGAGGAGATGATCGTCAAGCTCCAAAAGGTGTGCTCGGACCCGGCGCGCCTCAATCGTCTGGCCGAACCGCAGGAGCGTGGCAACCAAACCATGGGCAAAGAAAAGGATTGCACCGACTGATGGCGAGCAGACGCGATCAGCCTGAGGCCGGCTGAGGGGCATGAGCGCGCCGTAACGAAGCGGCTTGAAGGCCCGGGAGTCCAGGTCGGAAGGAACGAAGCGCAAGAAGGTCATCGCGGGTGCTCTCGGCTGGCGTCGCATCCACATTGATATCCGCATGTCGGCGTCCAGATGCCAGGCCGAAAAGTGCGCAATATCTGCCCGGGTCCTGTTCGGAAATGCCCCGATTGCGCCTTCTTTTCCTCGGTCTGACGTTCCGCGAAGAACGTCTGCCGGCGACAGATGTTTGGCGGAGGAGCGTGCGAAGGCCAAGCCGTTGTTCGTCAATCGTCCGAGCCGGCGCCCTGCCGGTTCGACGCCGGCCGCTACGACGGAGCGAGCTGGAGTCATGCTCCAGTCGCTGAGCGACTCGGACCGTTGAGCTGTCCAAATCGTTCGGCGGCCTCCTTCGCCAGCTCGAGCGTCAGCGCCTTGGCGGGCATGTCCCTCGCGAGCGGCGCGGCCTCGCCTGACCAAAGCGGCGTGAAGTCGTTGCTGCCCTGCTGTTCCGCCTTGGCGCGCAAGGGCGCCAGCTCCCCCAACGGCAGAGGGAAATCCGGCGTCGCGTCCGACATCGGGCCAAGCTCGCGCGCCAAGCGGGTTACCAGCGCGCGCGCGGGGCGGCCGGTGAACACGTTCGTTATGACGGTTGCGTTGTGGCCCCGCCGTTGGCGCAGGGCCTCGCGATGCAGCGGTGGTGTCCCGGCTTCGGGGCAGAGGAGATAGGCCGTCCCGAGCTGGATTCCGGCGGCGCCCAGGGCAAAGGCGGCGGCTATGGCGCGGCCGTCGGCAATCCCGCCGGCGGCCACCACCGGCACGCCGACGGCATCGACGATCTGCGGCACCAGCGCCAGCGTGCCTTGCTGGGACGCCGCCGCGGCGCTGGGGTCGTCGGCGAGGAACGTGCCGCGATGCGCGCCGGCCTCAATGCCCTGGGCGATGACGGCATCCACGCCATGCGCCTCCAGCCAGCGCGCCTCCTCGACCGTGGTCGCCGACGACATGACACGGCAACCGACCGCCTTGACCCTCGCCAGCAGCGCCGCCTCCGGCAGGCCGAAATGGAAGCTCACCACCTGGGGCCTGGCGCTCTCGACGACCGCGCACATGGCCTGGCCGAACGGTGCGAGCGCCAGGCGCGGCGGCGGCGGCTCGCGCTGGATCCCCAGCTCACGACGATAGGGCGACAGCCGGTCATGCCAGGCCTGCTCGCGCGCCGCGTCGGCGCTGGCCGGGCGGTGGCAGAAGAAGTTGACGTTGACCGGCCTGTCGGAGCGCCGCCGCAGGTCGCCGATGATCTGCGCGGCGGCCTCGGGCGGCATCGTCGAGCAACTGATCGAGCCCAGGCCGCCGGCCTCGCAGACCGCCGCGGCGAGCTCGATCGTGCAATACTGCGCCATCGGCGCCAGGATCAGCGGGTGCTCGATCCGGAGAAGCTCGATCAGGCGGCGGTCCGGCCACATGGCACTTCTCCTCACCAGCGGCCGGCCGACGCGCCGCCGTCGACATGCAGGATCTCGCCCGTCACGAAGCCCGCCCGCTCGAGATAGAGGACGGCGTCGACGATGTCGCGAGTGTCGCCCATGCGGCCCATGGGCTGAAGGCCGGCGAGAAATCCGTGCGTTTCGGGCGAATGCATCGGCGTGCCGATCACGCCCGGCGAGACGGCGTTCACCCGGATTCCGCGGCTGGCGTATTCGATGGCGAGCGAGCATGTGACGGCGTCGAGGCCGCCCTTGGTCAGAGCGGCAAGGGCTGCCGGCAGCGCCGCCATGGGCTGCGCGGCGATCGTCGCCGTGATGTTGACGATGTGGCCGGTACCCGACCGCAACATCGAGGACGCCACCTTTTGGGAGAGGTGGAAGAAGCCGGCCAGGTTCGTGCTGGTCATCGTCGCGAAGTCGGAGTCGGTGTAGTCGACGAACGGCTTGGGGATGAACACACCGGCGTTGTTCACCAGCGTGTCGATTCGTCCGAAGCGTTCGATGGCCGCGCCGACGACGCGCTCGGCGGTGGACGGGGCGGCGATATCGCCATCGACCGCCAGCACATCCGGATCGCCGGCGACATCGGTCTTGTTCATCGAGCGGGCGGTGGCCACGACGCCATAGCCGATGGCGCGGAAGCCCTTCACCAGGCTGGCGCCGATGCCGCGGGACGCGCCGGTAATGACGGCGACTTTCTGCCGGGAGGACATGATCGTTTCAGCGGGCGCTGTTCGCCGCGTCCCCGTGCGGGACGACGAATTCGACGACGGCCTGGTCAAGGGGCCGGTGGTTGGCGTCCACCAGGACGATCTTGACCTTGTGCGGTCCGGAGCCCAGACCGTTGACGACGACGGGCTCGCCGCTCGCATCAAGCCAATACCATGGTGCATCGTCCACGATGACGTGGAGGTGGCCGATGCGAGGCGATACAGCGAGGGCGTTCGGACCAAACACCGGCACGATCCGCAGATTCTCGACGCGGTACTGGATCAGGACGCGGCCTTGGGCGAGCTGTTCGGCCGACAGCGGATCGACAATCAGCTTTGCCGGAGGCTGCTGCTCCACGAGCGGGACGACAGCGGCCGGCCCGAACGCCTGCCCTGCGTCTTGAGCCGTGGCCATCGGCAGCGACGGAATGGCCGCCGCGGCGATCAAGGCGATGAGGGCTTGCAGGAGCGTGGCAACCAAGCCACGGGCAAAGAAAAGGATTGCACTGACTGCTGGCGCGCAGACGCGACCGGCCTGAGGCAGGCGGAGGGGCATGAGCGCGCTGTAACGAAGCGGCTTGAGGGCCCGGTCGTCCAGGTCGGAAGGAACGGAGCGCAAGAAGGTCATCGCGGGTCCTCTCGGCTGGCGTCGCATCCGCATTGATATCCGCATCTCGGCGTCCAGATGCCACGCCGAAAAGTGCGCAATATCTGCCCAAGTCCTGTTCGGAAATGCCTCGATTGCGCCTTCTTTTCCTCGGTCTGCCCGTTCCGCGAAGAACGTCTGCCGGCGATCAGCACGCGCCAACTCGCCCGCGCGGATGGGTCAGTCGGCCAGCCGCGGACGATCGATCAGGGCCATGGTGGCGCCGCCGGCCACCGCGGTGATGGGCAGCAGGGCCAGGAGGACGCCCGACGCGCCCGCGCCGGCGCCCAGCAGCGCCGCCGCAAGCAGCGGACCGAAGATCGCGCCGAGCCGGCCGACGGCCACGGAGACTCCCACGCCGGCGCCCCGCATCGACACCCCGTAGTAGCAGGGCGCCATCCCGTAGAGCGGCAGGGGCACGGTGCTGACGAAGAAGCCGACGGCGAAGCCCGCGAGGGCGATGGCCAGGAAGCCTGAATTCACGACGGCCAGAGCGACGAGCGATGCGAACAGGCCAAGGTACCATAGGCCGATCATCCGCCGCCGCCCGCGCCGGTCGAGCAGATCGGCCAGGATCAGAACCCCGACGGCCCCGCCGATGCCGAACAGCATCGAGACGAGACTGGCGTGAGGCTTGGAAAGGCCTCTGTCGCCGAGCAGCGTGGGCAGCCAGTTGAGCAGCACATAGAGCGCCAGCAAGGAGGCGAACGACGCGGTCCATAGCAGCAGGGTGGCGCTCGCCCGCCCGCCGCCGAACAGGATCCAGCGGAAATCATCGCGCGCCGCCGCCGTCGGCAGCGCCGACCGGCGCGCCTCGAGAAAGGCCCGTGACTCGAGGAGGGCGAAGGCGGCGATCGGGGCCAGCGCCAGGGGCGCCAGCCCGCCGAAATAGAAGATGGCCTGCCAGTCCAGATTGACCGCCACGATCCCGCATATGGCGCCGCCGAACGGAAGACCGCAGGTGATGCGGGTCACCAGGCCGGCACGGCTCTGCGACGCCACGGCTTCGGCGGCCAGGGCCACCAGGTTTGGGAGGGCGCCGCCCAGCCCCAGGCCCGCCGCGAGGCGCACTGCCAGCAGGGCCTCGAAGGGCCTGACCGCGGCCGTCGCCAGGGAAAAGAACCCGAAGATCACCAGACAGGCCACCAGGGTCCATTTCCGGCCGAACCGGTCGGCGAGGCGGCCGAAGATCACCGCGCCGACAAGCAGCCCGACGATGCTGGCGCTGAACAGCGGTCCCAGCTGGTCCCGCGTTAGCCCGAGCGCGGGCGCCATCCTCGGCGCGGCCAGGCCCATCGACACGATGTCGATGCCCTCGCAGAGAATGGCCAGGAAGCAGAGCACCAGGGTCAAGCGCTTGCGCCAGCCGCTATCCGTGGCCCGGGCCCCGGTCATGGATTGTCCCCCACCCGTGGGCATTCTATCGAGGTCGAGGGTCGAAAGACCGGTGTGGTTGAATCCTCGACGAGCCATGGCTTCAGTCCTTGCAGTGGGGCTCTGGCGGAGCCGGGAGACCGAATCTGCGGGACTCGCGCTACAAGCGGCTTGAAGGCCCGGGAGTCCGGGTCGGAAGGAACGGATCGCAAGAGGGTCATCGCGGGTGCTCTCGGCGGGCGTTGCATCCGCGTTGATATCCGCATCTCGGCGTCCAGATGCCACGCCGAAAAGTGCGCAATATCTGCCCGGGTCCTGTTCGGAAATGCCTCGATTGCCCCTTCTTTTCCTCGGTCTGTCGGTTCCGCGAAAGAACGTCTGCCGGCGACGGATGTTTGGTGAAGGAGCGCGCGAAGAAGAAGCCGTTGTTCGTCAATCGTCCGAGCCGGTGCGCCCTGCCGGCTCTACAGGGCGCTTTCTACGCCCGCAAGCCGCGCTCGCGGTCCCAGAGCCACCGCGCGAGGCGGTCGAGCGCGGTCGCAAGGTGGCGGCGATATGTGCCGAAGGCGAGGCCGAGCTGCTGCGCCGTCACTTCCTGCTTGGGCGCCGGGCGGAAATAGGTGAACTCGATCACCCGGCGCAATTTCTCGTCTCGCGCGCCGGCGAAGAGAGCATCCACCGTCTCGGAGAGCAGTGCCCGCAGCTCGGCAGGCCCGGCCCTGTCACGCATGGCGAACAAGCGTGAGCGCAGCAGCGGATTGCCGGCGAGCAGGTCCGGGCGGCTGAAATCGCGCAACGCGTTCCTCAGTGCGGCGACGAAATCCACGTATGCGAGCACAGGCGCGGGCGGCGGCAGCGCCTGCGGCTCCGATGCGACGACCTCGGTCGCCGTCGACGTTTCGATCTCCTCCGGCACGCCCGCCATAAGCAGGCCGTCACAGAGCCGCTTGCGCTGCGCGAGATAGACCGGATTGTCGCCGACCGCCTCGGCGCGAAACTTGCCGATGGTGAAGTTGGGAGCAAGGCGCCGCGCTACGGTACATGCCGCCGCCGCGTCCGCGAGAAGGCCCGCCAGGGCCAGAGCGCCCGCCAGGACGAAGTTGGATAAATGCCAGTTCGGATTGAGCTGGACCGACTGCTGCAGACGATTGACGGCGCGAACGTTCCTGCCCAGGTAGAGATCGGCCAAACCGACGACGAACTGCCAGTGCGAGAGGAACGGATCGCGCGGGCTCAAGCGGATTGCCTGCGCGACATGCGTCTCGGTCTCCCTCGCTCGTCCCAGGCAGAGCTTCATGAGCCCGGCGTAGACATGCGCCTTCGCGAAATTGCGATCGAGGCGGATGGCGAGCTCGAACTCACGGAGCGCCTGCTCGGGCATGCGCTTGGCGAACAGCACCGTGCCGTGGCTGAAACGCACGGAAGCGCTGTCCGGCGCCAGCGCCAGCGCCTTCGACACCGCCCAGTCCGCCGCGGCGATCTGCTCGGCGCGGTTGTCCGACGCGATTATGACGACTTCCTCGATGTGAGCATCGGCGAGGCCGAGAAGCGCCGCCACGTTTTGCTCATCAAGGACAAGCGCAGCCTCGAAAAGGCGGCGGACTTCCCGCACGCGGCTCAAGGTCAAAGGCTGATTCCAAGCGGCGCGAGCACGCATGGCGAGATCTATGGCATCGGAATTCTCGGGGCGCTCGCGCGCCGCCCGCCGGCCTTCCGCGGCGACGAGTTCGATGCCCACCATGCGCGCGAGCCGCGCGGTGATCTCGTCCTGCATGCCGAAGAGATCGCCGCGCGGCTTGTCGAACCGTTCCGCCCAGACATGAGCGCCGGATTCCGCGTCGACGAGTTGCGCGTTGACGCGGACGCTGCCTTCGCCACGTTGCACGCTCCCTTCCATGATGTAGCGTACGCCGAGCTCGCGACCAATCTTGCGGGCATCGATCGCTTTGCCCTTGTAGGAGAAAGCCGTGTTGCGGCTGATCACGAAGGCATCGGGGATGCGCGAGAGATCCGTCGTCAAGCTCTCCGTGACGCCGTCGACGAAATAGTCCTGCTCACTGTCGTCCCCGACATTGATTAAAGGCAGCACGGCGACCGAGAGACGGGGGACGGCGGAAGCCGAAGGAGTGTAAGCCGGCGCCGCCGTGGTCGAAGCGTCTGTCGTCTGCGGACGGATGGCATAGACACGAACAGGGTCAGTCACGTTCTTAAGCTGCCGGTCGCCTAAATTGACGAACTCCGCTATCACCGTGTCCTTGCTTTGCGCGTAGGCCGCCTGTGAAAGGCAGATGCCACCGGGCTCGGCGGCATCTTCAAGCGATGCAGCGATCTCGACCCCTTCGCCCCGGAGAACTCCGTCGTCCCCGACCAGCACGTTGCCGAGATTGACGCCCATGCGGAACAACATTCGCCGATCCTCGGGTACATCGGCGTTGCGATCAGCCGTGACCTTCTGCACATCGATCGCGCATCGCACCGCATCTACGGCACCGGCAAACTCAATCAGCATGCCGTCGCCGGTGGTCTCGATGATGCGGCCGCGATACTCCCTGATCTTCAGGTCGATCAGTTCGCGGCGAAGGGACTCGATTTGCGTCAGCGTTCCTTGCCTATCCGCCGCCATTAGCCGCGAATAGCCAGCGATGTCCGCCGCGAGAATGGTGGCCAGCTTGCGCTCGACCTGCTCCGATGCCACGTAGACGCCCCTGTGAGGATCGCAAGCCGATCATATCATTCTCGGCTTCTGCAAAATCGAGCTATTGGCGAAACCACCGGACTGGCGCCTGCCAATGCCGCTAGTCGGTCCGAAGGTGCCGCTGGCCATTGCTCCGCGCTTGACACCTCGGCTATGAGCAAATACCCATCTCTTGGATATATGCCCACATCGGCATTCCTGGGAGAATGCCGGTTGGTCGTTCACCCTACTTCTAGTCTGGAAAAGCCAGATGTAGGTCGAAAGACAAGTGGGAGCTCTGCAATATTGTTGCCACTTAATTCAGGTTAGAGAGGTGTCGGCAGTCGATCCAGGAAGTCGGCGACATCGTGCGCATGAGCTGCCGTGCCTGACGACTGGGCTGTCGGAAATCGTTGCCTCTCGCCTGTCCAACCCACGTTGTGCCCATGATTCGGGATATGCCCGCGCCGCGGGCTCCGCTGCTGCCTCACGATGAATTCGTCGCCGGCCTGAGGAGCGCTCTGCGCGAGTTCAACCGACCTGACCTGCTGACCCGCAATCGGTTGCTGCATGCGCATTTGTTGGCTGGATTCGACAATGCAGGCCCTGCCGAATTGCGGGCGCTCCTTTCGGAAACCGTCACGACGCTCTTCGCAGGCCCGCGCGACGAGAAGATCCGGCGGGCCATCGAACTCACCTACTTCGAGACCGCGCTCAAGCAGGAGGTGGTGGCGGATCGCCTCGGATTGGCCTTCGGGACCTATCGCCGCCACCTGACCAGCGGCCTCAAACGGCTCGGCGACTGGCTTTGGCGACAGGAAGAGGAACTGGCGACGTCCGCAATCCAGCCAGCCGCCGCGCCGCCAAGCAAAACCGTCTCCGTCGCCGAGGAAACCACGGCATCGCTGGCGCGCCGGCTTTCCATCGTCATACTGCCCTTCCTTAACTTGTCGGAGAATGCCGCCGACGACTACCTCGTCGACGGTGTCGTCAACAATCTGATCACCAGTTTGTCGCGCGCCCTGCCGGGCAGTTTCGTCATCTCGCGATCGACGGCCTTCACCTACAAAGGCCAGAAAATGGCGACGCGCCAGGTCGGCCAGGAGCTTGGCGTGCGCTACGTGCTCGAAGGCGGGGTGCTCGTCGAACCGGGTCACGTCCGCGTCAATGCCCAACTGATCGACGCCGAGACGGACGAAACCTTGTGGGCCGAGCGTTTCGACAAGGAACGCAAGGACATCTTCGAGGTGCAGGAAGAGATCGTGGCGCGTCTGTCGCGCAGCGTGGGGCTCCAGATGATCAGCAGCGCAGCGCAGCGCGGCCGTGCCTCCCGCGACAGCGCCGACCTGGTGATGCGCGGCCAGGCTCTGGCCAACGACATAAGGCTGCCGGAACATGCAGCCCATGCCGTCGATCTGTTCCGGCAAGCACTCGATCTCGACCCGGACGATGTCGATGCCCTGGTGGGTATCGCTTCCACGCGCGCCTTCCAGGTACTGAACCTCTATGTGCTCGACCAGCGCGAGGGGCTGCTCGACGAAGCGCAAGCCATGATTTCCCGTGCCGTTGGGCTGACGTCCGAGCACATCGGCCTGTTGAAGTCGCGCGCCGTGCTTTTGCGGGCACGCGGCCGCTTCGCCGAAGCGCTCGTCATGGCGGCCAGCGTGATCGCGCGCAATCCGGGCGAGCCCACGGCCTATCGTGAACTGGGCTTGAACAAGCTTTATCTTGGCCACACGGAAGCGGCGGTGGAGTGGCTTCGCCGCGCCGACCGGATCGCGCCGCGCGACCCTCACCGTTGGACCTGGCTGCAGGGCCTGGGCCGCGCGCTGATGCAATTGGGCCGCAACGAGGAGGCAGTCGATGCCCTGCGGCAAACCATGGCGAGCAACCCGGGCTTCAATCATGGCCGGGCGCTGCTTGCCGCCGCCGAGGCCCTGGCAGGCGAAATCGAAAATGCCCACCGGTCGATGGCGGAGTTCATGGCTGCCGAGCCCGCCATGACGATCGAGAAATTCGTCGAACAACGTTCGCACGTGCCACTCCATGTCGTCGATCCGCGCTATTTGCAGGGGAACAATCACATCCTGTTTGGCCTGCGTCTGGCCGGAATGCCGGGCGAGACGCCTCAAGACCAGGCTTCTGGGCGGCCTGACGAGCCGGCGGCCAGGCTCTCATTCCCTTCCAGCGCGCCGCGACTTTCGATCGTCGTGCTGCCGTTCGCCAATCTCGGCAGCCACGAGGACAACTACTTCGCCGACGGCATCACCGAGAGCCTGACGACCGACATTTCGCGCATCCCGGATGCCTTCGTGATCGCGCGCGCGACGGCTTTTTCCTACAAGGGCAAGGCGATCGATCTCAGGCAGCTCGGCCGCGAGCTTGGCGTGCGCTATGTCCTGGAAGGAAGCATTCAAGGCGCCGCCGATCGCGTGCGCTTCCATGCCCAGCTCCTCGATACGGAATCGGGCGCGCATCTGTGGGCCGAGCGTTTTGACAAGCCGCGCGCCGATCTCTTCGACATGCAGGACGAGGTCACCGCCCGGCTCGCCCGGATGGTCGGCGTCGAGCTTGTCGCGGCGGAGAGCCGGCGCGCCGAGCGCAAGGCCGGCTACGTCGATTCCACGGACCTCGCCATGCGCGGTCGGGCGGTGCTGAACGAACAGATGCCGGTGGAGGCGGCGCACAGGGCGCGAGACTTTTTCGAGCAGGCGCTTCGCCTCGACGAGCGCAACGTCGTCGCCCTGCTGGGGCTGGTCGATGCGCATATGTGGGAAGTCAACATGTACATGTCGGAAAACCGCGCCGAGCAAACGCGCATCGCCGACGCGGCGGTATTGCAGGCGCTGAGCCTGGCGCCCAGCAGCGCCAATGTGCGATGCAGCCGCGGCACGGTGTTGCACGCCATGGGCATGCAGGACCGCGCGCTGCGCGAGTTCGAATTGGCCATCGCCATCGATCGCAACCTTGCGGTGGCGCACGCCTATTCGGGCCTGATGAAGTTCTATCTGGGTCGTGCCGCCGAAAGCGAGGCGCATGTCGCCGAGGCCTTGAGGCTGAGCCCTCGCGATCCCCTGCTGTTCCATTGGCGATACATCGTCGGCATCGCCGATCTTTACCTCGGCCGCACGCTGCGGGCGATCTGCGGGCTACGCCAGTCCGTCGAGCTGAATTCGCAGTGGGGGCTCTCGCAGTTCGTCCTCGCCGCGGCGCTCGCGCAGGCGGGGCTTCAGGTGGAAGCGGCGGAAGCCCGCGACGCCGCTCTGCACCTGGTGCCACACTTCACGATCGCCAAGTTCCGCACCCAGCTTCTAAGCAACAACGTCGCCTATCTCGCGCAACGCGAGAGGCTGTACGAAGGCTTGCGTGCGGCCGGCGTGCCGGAGAGCTGAACCTGCCGCAGCGCTCGGCGGGAGCTCCTGCTCGCAAGCGTACGAGGGGGAAAGAAGGCAGAGCAGCGGAGGGAAAAAGGCGGAATCGGCACTGAACAGCACCTGAGCAGAGATCGCGCACTTTTTGGCGTGGCATCTGGATGGGTAATTGCGAAATACCACCGCGATGCAACTCATGCCAGGAGCACCGCGATGGCCTACCTACGTTCCGTCCCTGTCGACCTGGATGAGGCGGCCTCCCAACTGCCGCGTTTCGGCGCGCTGGTGCCTCTTGAGCGGCCCGCCCCGGCTCGCATCGGCTCGAACGTCTTCCGCATCGTCCTGATCGTCGCCCTAGGCCTGATCCTGACTCTTGTTCGCTGCTGGCGGCAGGCGGCCGAGACGCGCCGCGCTCGACATCACCTCATGCAGCTCGACGATTATCTCCTCAGGGATATCGGCCTCACTCGCAGCGAAGTGCGCTTCGGCAAATTCACGGCTCGCGCTCGCTAGCGGAGATCGCATCGCTGAAGGAGGCGACAGCGCTGCCCTTCCGTGAACCTGAGAAGCCCGCAGAGCTGTCGAGCCGGCAGCATCAATTCCAGCGCAGTTGCAGACGAGGCAGAAATGTCAGCCATACCACAAGCAACCTCGCATCGTTCGATTGGAACGAGCCTTGCTGGCGCACCCCTCATCGATCGCGATGACAGATGGCCTTACCGGCAACCGGCGACGCCACGACGCGGCAGGACGGAGGATGAGACCAAAAGCGACGGCCAGATCCTTGTGATCGATGGCGATCCGGCAACGCAAGAGACCATCGTCGGCTATTTTCAGCAGCACAACGTGCCGGTAAGCGCGGTGTCCAGTCGGCAAGAATTACGCCACAAGCTGGCGACGAGTGAACCCAGTCTGATCATCCTGGACGTTGATTCAAATAGCGGGTTTGATCGCCTGGGAGAAATTCGATCTCAATCGGAGGTTCCCGTCATCGTCGTCACGGCCAGCGGCGACGAACTCGACCGTGTCGTCGGCCTCGAGCTTGGTGCCGATGACTGCATGACCAAGCCGTTCGGCCTGCGCGAATTGCGCGCGCGCGCCCGCGCCATCCTGCGCCGCCAGGAGATCGGGCGCGCAGCGCGGGTCCGGGATCCGGAACGGGGTGGATATCGATTCAATGGTTGGCGGCTTGAACGTCGCAATCGCCGCCTGGTCGATGTGGACGGAACGCCGATTCCGCTGACGAAGTGCGAATACGCCCTGCTGCTCGCGTTCGTCCAGGCACCCCAGCGGCCGCTCACGCGCGAGCAACTGCTTCAGGCAACGCGACTCCACGAGGATATCTTCGATCGCAGCATCGATGTCCAGGTCTTGCGGTTGCGACGAAAGTTGGAGGTCCATCCGGCAGCTCGCCAGGTCATCAAGACCGAGCGAGGAGTCGGCTACGTCTTTGCCCAGCCGGTGGAACCGTTCTGAGCTCGAACGCCGAATGGGCTACGCTTGTAGCTTCATCCGCAAACGCTGAAACCCTTCGGTAGCACGAACGCCACAGACTAAACCGTCAACGCTGGCGGAAAGCTGGCCGCAAGGAGCGATAACCATGAGCAATAGAGGTTTTTCCCATATTGGCCTTTCGACACCTGACTTGGACAAGACCCGCGCGTTCTACGAGGGTGTCCTCGGTTTCAAGCCAGTCGTCGCCGACACGCTGAAAATCAGGGAAGGCGGGCGCCTTCGGCATCTATTTTTCGATGCCGGGCGCGATCAGCTTCTCGCCTTCATGGAAGTGCGCGGCGTTCCAGGAATACCGAAGGAGTTCGATGCCGGCATCAACCGCGGCCTCGGCGTGCCCGCTGCGTTTTATCATTTTGCCTTCGAGGCGGGCTCGGCGGCTGCCTTGGAGGGCAAGCGCGACGCGCTGCGCGCCAAGGGCATTGAGGTCACCGATATCGTCGATCACGGGTGGTCGAGGTCGATCTACTTCAAGGATTCCAACGGCCTGCAGCTCGAGTATTGCTGCATGACACGCGATCTCGTCGAGGACGACGCGGTGATGCAGGAGCGGGGCACCATACCGCGCGCCGCGCTGGAACTCGGCGACGAAACCCTCTCGGAAGTCTCCGAGGTGCAATCGGTTCGCGCCAAGCTCAGGCTTGAACCGCTACGCCGGTAACGCGACGGCGATGCGCAGCATCGCTTGGGCCGGGCGGTTCGTTCCGCTCCGGCCCAGGCTCTCCGCTCCTGCCGAGGATCACCATGAATAATGTCATCGGGCTGGTGATGCTGATCGGCATCACCGCGTTGCTCGTCTGGTCGACCATCCGGGCGTTGCGGATGAAAAGCCGTCTCCTGAAATGGGGTGGCGTGGGCTTGACGGCTCTGTTGGCCACCGCTTTTTCCTTGGCCAGCGCACTCACGATCGCCGGGCTGCTCAAGCTACAAGCCCGCAGCGCGCCGATCCCCGAGCTGAAGCTCGGCGGCCGCACCCTCGAACAAGTCCATCGTGGGCAGGCCATTGCCGATAGCTTCTGCGCCGCTTGCCATTCGAAAACCGGTCCGCTCACGGGCGGCGAGGAGATTGGCGAGCATTTCCCGATCCCCGTAGGATCATTCGTGTCCGCCAACCTGACGCCGGCCGGGCGATTGGGCCATTGGTCGGATGGCGAGATCTTCCGGGCAATTCGCAACAGCGTCGACGCGGATGGCAACTGGCTGATCGTCATGTCCTACACCAATGCCGGCCAGCTCAGCGACGACGACATACAGGCGCTCATCGCTTACCTTCGCAGCCGGCCTGCCGCCGGCCAGGAAACCGGCGATCCGCCGGACCGGCTCAATCTGTTGGGAGCCATCATGCTGGGCGCCGGCATGCTGCCGGGGCCCAAGCCGCTATCGACCGGCGTCATCACGGCGCCGCCAAAGGGCCCGACCGCGCAATATGGCGAGTACATCTTGTCGTATCAGGATTGCCGCGCCTGCCACGGCGCCGATTTGGCTGGCGGCGTGGAAGGCCAGCTGGCGCCCTTGGGACCTGGCCTCAATATCGTGAAAGACTGGAAGCTGGAGCAGTTCGTATCGACCATGCGCACCGGCATCGATCCCGCCGGCCATGAGATGGGCGAACAAATGCCCTGGCGCCCCATTGGCAAGATGGACGATGAGGAACTGGCAGCGATCTACGAGTATCTGATTCGCCTGCCCGACTTTCAAAGCAGCTCAACGCGCTGAAGAACACGCGGTGCAAACTTCAAATGCAACGCGATCTCCTCGCGCGGTAGTCGCTCCGTAGTGCGACGCCGCCATCCTCCAGGCACCAAGGAGGACTGCCATGACCACGAGAGCCGCTTTTCTGAAGACGCGATATGGTGCCTACCTTCATCGCGATGCACCCGGCGAGGATGCAGAACTCACGCATGTCGGGCCCAATACGGCGTGCGGCGAATACATGCGCCGCTTCTGGCAGCCGATCTGCCTCTCCGACGATCTGCGCGACCTGCCCCATCGGGTCAAGATCCTGGGCGAGGACCTGGTGGTGTTCCGCGACCGCAGCGGCGTCGTCGGCCTGCTGCAATTGCATTGTCCCCATCGCGGCGCATCGCTGGAATTCGGCCTGATCGACGCCAAGGGATTGCGATGCTGCTACCACGGCTGGCTGTTCGCGACCGACGGCACCATCCTCGAGACTCCGGGCGAGCCGGCGGGCAGCACCTTGAAAGACCGGCTGTGTCATGGCGCCTATCCGACCCATGAGCACCACGGCATCGTCTTTGCCTATATGGGGCCACTGGACCGCAAGCCGCCTTTCCCGATCTATGACAGCGGCCGGGCTATCGCTGCATTCCAGGCCCGAGATACACATGGCCGTGCAACTGGCTGCAGGTCATGGAGAACGTCATGGATCCCGCCCATACGGCGTTCCTCCACACCATCATCAGCGGCGCAGTGTTCACCGACGAATTCGGCGTGCTGCCCGAACTGGAATTCGTCGAGACTCCCGTGGGCATGATGTACATCGCGACCCGGCGGGTGGAAGACAACGTCTGGACGCGGATGGCCGAGGCCGTGCTGCCGAACCTGCAGCAGGTGCCGCCGATCTGGGAGGACGGCCGCCGCGAGCATGCTTTCAGCGGCCCTATGATGACCCGTTGGATCGTGCCCGTCGACGACACCAACACCATGCTCATCGAATTGCGGTACGTGAGCGAGACGCAAGGGGTCACGCCGGCCTGGTGGGCCGATGGCGCCATGATTCCCGCTCAGCTTCCGGCAGAGTCCTACGAGACCGGGCAGCGGCAGCCGGGCGACTATGAAGCACAGGTCTCGCAGCGGCCCATCGCCGTTCATGCGTTGGAACATCTCGTCGCCGCCGATCGCGGCGTCGCGATGTTCCGCATCCAGACGAGGCGCGGCATCAAGGCTGTGCAAAATGGCGATGATCCCGCCGGCCTCGGCCGTCACGACACCGTGGCTCCGACATATTGCAGCAACACCGTTGTGCGCATGCCGGCCGATCGGGACCCGGCAATGGATCGTGAGCTCATGCGCAAGGCCGGACGGCAACTTGCGGATCGCTATCTCAAGAACCCGCCGCTGCTTGGTGGGCCGCCCGCGCCGTCACGCGCTGTCGCGGAGTAGCCGCCCCGAAGGCGAGGGCGATGACGCGTGCTCGGCGGCCGTTGGTTTCCAGCGCTCGAAGGAATTGCGAGATGGAAGATCTCATCATGGCCGCCTGAGCAGGATCGGCGCGGCGATGCCCAGCGTCCGGTAGCCCGGCAGCACGCCCACCAGGAAGGTCGGGATGGCCATCGCCGCCACCGAGAACGTAAGCGCGGTGCGCCGTCCGAAGCGGTCGCCGATATCGCCGATCAGCGCGCCGCCGACCGGTCGCATCAGGAAGCCGACGGCGAAGATGCCGAACGCCGCCAGCACCTGCGCCACCTTGTCTTCGTGGGGAAAGAAGACATGGCCGATGGTGGCGGCGAAGTAGCCGTAGATCGCGAAGTCGTACCATTCGAGCGCGTTGCCGATCGCGCCGGCGGCGATGGTCCCGGGCGCTTTGCTGTCGGACATTCAACGCGCCTCGTCGATGCCGACCGGCGATGAAACGTCGGTCGAGGGTGCGCGCGGGACCTGGCCGGCCAGCCGCAGCGAGCGTTCCAGCAATACCTCGTAGATCGGCCGGCCGCCCAGCCACTGGGCGACCACGTGCGCGGTCACGCAGGTGACGATCAACGGCAGGATGAGCGCGTAGCCGCCGGTCAGCTCGACCGCCAACACGACGCCGACCAGCGGGGCGCGGATGGTGCCTGAGAAGAGTCCGCCCATCGCCGCCACGGCGAAGGCGGCGCCGATCATCGGCGGCACCGGCAACGCGGCCCAGGCGAGGCCCGCCTGGATCAGCGCGCCCGCGATCAGTCCCACGGTGGTGGCGAAGGTCAGCATCGGCGAGAAGATGCCGGCCGGCACGCCGACCGGATAGCTCGCCATGGTGCCGATGAAGCGCACGACGGCGATCAGCAGCAGGGTGAGGATCGGCAGGTTGGCGCCCGGCATGCTGGGGATCAAGGTCTCGCCGCCGCCGACCGCCAGCGGCAGGACGATCGCCAGCGCCCCCACCGCCGCGCCGACGATCAGGGCGAAGGCGAAGGGCGCGCGCTTGAACGTCGCCGCGCGCCAATCGAGCGCCAGCACCAGGCAGCGGTTGAACAGCACGCCGAGCACGCCGAGCGCCGCGCCCAGCACCATGAACGCCGGCAGCAGCAGCAGCGGCACGGCCTGGGTGTCGAGGCGCAACGGCGGCGCGATGCCGCCCACCAGTTCCATGCCGAAGGCGCTGGCGGCCGAGGCGGCGATCACCGCGACATAGGAGCGGAAGGTGTAGCGGAACTGCTTGCGCGTCTCCTCGATCACGAACAGGACGGCGGCGAGCGGCGCGTTGAAGGCGGCGGCGAGGCCGGCCGCGGCGCCGGCGGCGAGCAGCGTGTGCAGGTCCATCCGGTCGAGCCGCAGCCGCTCGGCCAGGAAGGCGCCGATGGCCGCGCCCATGTGGATGGTCGGGCCCTCGCGGCCGGCGACCAGGCCGGACGACAGGCCGAGCACGCCGCCCACGAATTTCACCGGCAGCACCTGCCGCCAGCGCACCTCGCGCAACCCTTCGAGCGCGCCCTCGACCTCGGGCACGCCGCTGCCCGCGGCCTCGGGCGCGATGCGCTGCGTCAGCAGGAAGGCCAGCACGACGCCCACGGCGGCGATGACGGAAGCGACGGCGATGGTGAGCACGCCCGGACCGAGCCATGCCACCAGCCAGGTCGGCCAGCGCAGCAGCGTGTCGACGGTGAGGTGGAAAGCCGCGCCGACGATGCCGGTGGCGAAGCCGCAGGCGCCGGCGATCCAGTAGAAGACGCCATCGGAGATCGACGGGCGCGTCGGTCGATCTCCAGGACTCAAGTCACGACCTCCAGGTTCACCAGATGAAAAGTATGTAGCAGCCCACCACAGCCGCAGGCAACGACGCAGCCGCCAACCTCACCCTGAGGAGGCCCCCCTCGACTGCGCTCGGGGCAGGCTCCGTGCCGTCTCGAAGGGTGGGCTACACCATCGTTGTTGCCCATCCTTCGAGACGCCGCGCTACGCGCGGCTCCTCAGGATGAGGTTATTACTAGCCGCAATCGAATATGCGATCGGTGGGGAATTTGTCCGAGATGAGCTGCGGCCCACTGGCGCGAACCACGAACATGTCCTGGATATGCCAATGGCCAAGATGCGGCTCCATGGCGATCACCATGCCCTCCTCCAACACGCGCCGATTGCCGCGCGAGATCACCGGCTCCTGCTGGTGCCACCACGCGCCCACGCTGTGGCCGGCGATCATGTGATGGTAGTCCATCCCGACCGACGCGAATTTCTTGACGACGAAGTCGTAGACCTCTCCGGCGGTGCGTCCGGGTGTCAGGTGATTGCAGGACGCCAGATAGACGTCGCGCGCGATAGCGTACTCGCTCTTCTGCTTTTCGCTGGCCCGGCCGATGACGGCGCAGCGCGACTGGTGGCCCGGATAGCCCTTGACGTAGGTGACATAGTCGGTGCGCACGGCATCGCCGGCGGCAAAGACGAAATCGCTCTCGCCGCCATAGGCCACGGTGTTGCGGCTCGAGTTCAGGATGCCGTGCGTGAATTCGGAGCCGCCGGCCAGGCAGGCGCCGACCAGCGCGCCGTGCAGGTCGCGCTCGCGGCTGCCCGGACGGGTGGTCGGAAAGCATTTCATGAATGCATCGTCCAGCACGTCGGCGCCGATTTTTAGTCGGGCGATCTCGCCCTCGGTCTTCACCGCCCGCACGTGATCCATGATCGGCGCGAGGTCGACCGTCTGCAGCAGGGGCAGGATGGCCTTGAGCGAGGCGAGGTCGGCCGCCGTGACGTAGTTCAGCTCGAGCGCGACCTTCGACTTGGCGAGGCCCATGTCGATCAGCGTCTTGGCCACGCGGTCGATCGGCGCCTCGACATAGCCTTCGTAGACGTCGAACTTCTCGATCCACGAATCGCGCTCAGCCAGATCGCGGGCGATGGCATTCAAGACAATGCGCGGCTCGCCCCGGCGCGGCCAGATCACCCAGACCGAGCGCGGTGAATCGGCCAGGTCGACGTGGCGGGCCAGCGTGCCCGGATAGGCAAATCCGGCGAGATAGGTGAAGTTGAGCCCGGCGCGCGCCACGATGGCGTCGAGTCCCTGGGCCTCCATCGCCTCGTCAAGGCGCTTGAGGTTCAAAAGTTCCCTGGCGGCTGCGTGCGTCATCCGGCCTCCTGCGTGGAGGCTCAGTTTTGCACCAGACACGTGCCCCTGGGAATGTGCTTGCTATGGCTTCTTGGGCAGCGTGAATCCGGACTCCAGCAGCTTCTTCTCCAATATCGGAATGGCCGCCGCCGTATTGCCCTTCTGGCAATCGTCCTGCGCCAACGCGGCCTCGGCGTCATATTGCCGGCCCGGCGAATTCTGGACGTAGCGGCGATAGAGAACAGAAAGCGCAGCGCAGTAGGCCATGTCGCTGTCTTGCGCTTCGGCGGTGGTCGGCAGCGCCAGGACTAGCGCTAAGAAGGAGAGGAGAATGCGGTTCATGACGTCTTTGCAGTGTCGCTCAAGCGCCCTTAGCTGTCATCCTGAGCGCAGCGAAGGATCTCTTGCCCGTGGCAACCGGCGATGAGATCCTTCGCTGCGCTCAGGATGACAAATGAGGTCAATTCAAGCCGATGCGGCCGCGAAAGGCTTCGTCGCGCATCGAGGCGTCCTGGCCCAAAAGATCGTCGCTGGCCCGCGTGCACAGATACATCAGGCCGCGCACCGCATGCTCGACCGGCGAGAGCTCGCCGCGCGGGATGCGGCTCACCATGTTCATGCCGGAGGCGCGGATCTTGACCTGCATGTCGGTGTCGATGGTGCCGGGCGAGAAGCCGAAGAGGCGGATGCCCTTGCCGGCGGTCTCGAGCGCGATCGACCGGGTGAGCATCGCCAGCCCGGCCTTGCCGGCGCAGTAGGCGCTCCAGCCCTCGAGCGGCCGGTAGGCGGCGCCCGACGAGACGTTGACGATCGACCCGCCGCCGTTGGCCAGCATGCCGGGCAGCACGGCGCGCAGGACATGGTAGGCGCCTATAAGATTGATCGAGAGACTGCGCGCCCAGGCCGCCGGGTCGGAGGTGGCGACCTCGGCGATGGGTTCGATGACGCCGGCATTGTTGATCAGGATGTCGAGACCGCCCAGGCGCGCCTTGGTTTCCGACACCGCCCGCTCGACCGCCGCGTAGTCCGACACGTCGCAGGCCAGCGCCTCCGCCGTCGTCCCCTTGGCCGAGATGTCGCGCGCCACGCTCGCGGCCAACGCGCCATCGCGCGCCACCAGCATGACCGCCGCGCCCGCGGCGGCCAGCGCGCGCGCCGCCCCCTCGCCCAGGCCGCGGCTTGCGCCGGTGATGAGCGCGACCTTTCCCTTCAATTCACTGGACACGGGACCTTCTCCCCCTGACACATTGCCATTGGAGAAATATCGTCGGTCCGTCACAGTGCAGCCAAGGGGAAACTGCCATCATGCTCGCTGACCGATACGGCCTGCCGATCAGCACGTCTTCCGAGACCGCGCGCGAGGCCTATGTCGCGGGCTGCGACGGCCTGCTCGCCGCCGCGCACGGCGACTCCGCGCATCTCGCACGCGCACTGGAGGCCGATCCCGGCTTTGCGCTCGCCCATGCGGCACTGGCTCGCGCGCGTTTCCTGATGGCCGACGTCGCCGGTGCGCGGGCGTCGGCGGCGCGCGCCCGCGACCTCGCCGCGGCCGCCACGGCGCGCGAGCGGGCCCATGTCGACGCGCTCTGCCTTGCCATCGAGGGCAAGCCGGTCGAGGCGCTGGCGGCGACGCGCGCCCATCTCGCCCAGCATCCGCGCGACGCCATGGTCGCCTCGCCGGCGACCGGCGTGTTCGGCCTCATCGGCTTCAGCGGCCGCCAGGGCCGCGAGCCCGAACAGGTGGCGTTCCTCGAAGCGCTCAAACCCCACCTCGCCGACGACTGGTGGTTCCAGGCGGTCTATGCCTTTGCCCTGGAGGAGGTCGGCCGGCTCGACGAGGCGCAGGGCCTGATCGAGCGCAGCATGGCCAAGAATCCGCGCAACGCGCATGGCGCCCATATCAAGGCGCACGTGCTGTACGAACAGGGCGAGGACCGCGCCGCGTTGGATTATCTCGAATCGTGGCTGCCGGCCTATCCGCGCGAGGGGCTGATGCACTGCCACATCTCCTGGCACGTGGCGCTGTTCGCGCTGATGGTGGGCGACGCGACACGCGCCTGGCAGGTCTATGAGGCGCAAGTCCATCCCGGCGGCGCCTGGGGTCCGGCGCTGAACGTCGCCACCGACTCCGCCGCCTTCCTGTGGCGCGCCGAGCTGGCCGGCCACGCGCGGCGGCCCGAGTTGTGGCGCGAGGCGCACGACTACGCGCAGAAATCCTTCCCCAAGCCTGGCATCGCCTTCGTCGATGTCCATCGCGCGCTCGCCCATGTCGCCGTCGGCGACCGTGACGGTATCCAAGGCATCGTGTCGGAGCTCGAGCAGCGCGCAGCCTCGGGCCGTTCGCCGGCCGGCGATGTGGTGCCGCGCCTGGCGGCCGGTCTTGCCGCCTACGGTCGCGGCGACTGGACCGCTGCCATCGCCGTGCTCGAGCCGGCGCTGGCCGAAACGGTGCGGATCGGCGGCAGCCGCGCCCAGCGCGACATCATCGAGAACACGCTCCTAGCGGCGTATCTCAAGGACGGCCGCGACGCCGACGCGCGCAGGCTGCTCGCGTCGCACGCCGACCGGCGGCCTTCAGTGCCGGTCGCGGGGCTCGCCTAGCACGCGGTCAGGAACCGGCTCACCTCACCCTGAGGAGCGCACGAAGTGCGCGTCTCGAAGGGTGGGACGCACAGATGGTGCTCGTTGCCATCCTTCGAGACGCCGCGCGAGGCGCGGCTCCTCAGGATGAGGTGATTCCGCTGAAAACGAATACGGTCCAGATATGCGATAGAGGCCGCTGGGGCGAAGCCCACGGTTGTAGTATGAACGCGGTTACCCCGGTTTGCGTGCGGCGTCTTGGACCGGAACAGGAGCCGATCGTGAGCGCCATCGCCAAACCCGGGAAACGCCGCCTCAGGGCTGTTCCCTTGCCGATCTGGGTCGTGCTGGGCGCGCTCGCCGGAATCGCCGCCGGCGTGGTGCTGGGGGAGCGGACGACCGTCCTGCAGCCGGTCGGTTCGGCCTATGCGATGATGCTGCGGATCGCGGTCTATCCCTATCTGATCTGCGCGCTGATCTACGGCCTCGGCCGGCTGACGCCGGCCGAGGCCGGGCGGCTGTTTCGCGCCGGCTGGAGCGTCTATCTGTTCCTGTGGTGCGTGACGCTGCTTGCCATCTGGCTGCTGGCGCGCGTCATTCCGCCGACGCCCGATCCCAGCGTGCTGACGGCTGCCAGCGTGCATGCCGAGGGCGATTTCCTCAAGGTGCTGATTCCGGCCAACCTGATCGACGCCCTGGGGCAGGACTATGTGCCCGCGGTCGCCGTCTTCGCCATCGTCTACGGCATCGCGATGCAGAAGATCGAGCGCAAGTCGGCGCTGTTCGAGGTCCTCGAAGCCATCCAGGTGGCGAGCGTCACGCTGTGGAGCTGGATCGTCCGCTTCGCTCCCATCGGCGTGTTCGCGCTGTTCGCCGTCGCCGCCGGCACGATCGAGCCGTCGCGCTTGAGCGGGCTTCTGCTCTATGTCGCCCTGTTCCTGATCGGAACGCTGTTGCTGGCCTTCGTCGTCCTTCCCGCCGTGATGGCGGCCTTCGTGCCGATCGGCCACCGGGAGATCGTGAAGGAGCTGCAGCCGGCGTTGGTGATCGCGGTCGTCACCACCTTGTCCGTCGTCGCCCTTCCGTTCGTCCAGCGCGCGGCCGAACGCCTGGCGACCGCGGCGGGCTGCCCGGACAGCGAGGAGCGCAGCAACGTGATCAAGGCCGTGTTGGCATTGAGCTACGTGCTGGCGCAGCTCGGGAACTACTTCCTGTACCTGCTGATGCTCTACGCCGCCTACGAATACAAGGTGCCGCTCACGACGCCGGAAGAGCTGTTGCTGCCGATGTGGACGCTGTTGTCGGGCCTGGGCTCGCCGACCGCGATCGTCAACGGCGTGGTCTTCATCGGCAATTGGCTGCATCTTCCGGCGGAGCTGACCAACCTCTTCCTCGAAACCTGGACGGTGACGCGGTACGGCCAGGTGGTGCTGTCGGTGATGGGCTTCAGCTTCGCCACGATCGTCGTTCCCCTGCTCTATTTCGGCAAGCTGCGGCTCAGGCCCCGCCATGCCGTGCACGCCGTGGCAGTGACGGTCGTGTCGTTCGGGGTTGCGGTGGCGGGAGGCATGGCGCTGCGTCCGCTGCTGCTGCAGCCGGCCGGCGATGGGCTTCAGGCGCTCAGCATCGATCCCAGTCTCGCGCAGGGGCTCGATGTCACCCTCATACGGCCGCCGGCCACGGCGCAAACCGTGGTCGCAGCCGACGGCAATCCGTCGCTGGCGGCGATCCGGGCAGGCGGTGTCCTGCGCGTCGGCTACAATGGCGACGCCGCGCCGTTCAGCTACTGGAACGGCCGGGGCGAGCTGGTCGGCTTCGACGTTTCCCTCGCCTACCAGCTGGCGCGCGACCTCGGCGTGCGGCTCGAGCTCGTTCCGTACGTGTGGGACAATCTGGAGCGCGACCTGCGAGAGCGGCGCCTCCATGTCGCCATGTCGGGCATCTACGAAACCGACGAGCGGCTGCGGTCGCTGGCGCTTTCGCACGCCTACCATCACAGTCCGCTCGCCTTGATCGTGCGCTCCGGGCAGGCGCATGACTTTCTCGACCGCGCCGAGATCGCCGCGATGCCCAACCTCAAGCTCGCGGTCAGCGACGGTCCGGTCCTGATGCCGATGGTGCAGCTTCTCTTTCCCAAGGCCAGCGTCACGGTGCTGCGCGGCGAGAACGTGCTGACCGCCCTCAACAGCGGCCAGGTCGACGGCGTGGCCTGGCCGCTGCAGCAGGCGGGCCCGTGGGCCGCGGCGCATCCCGGCTTCACCGCCGTCGTGCCGGCCAACACGACGGGCCCGATCCTGTTCACCTATCTGGTGCCGCCCGGCGCCGAGATTTTCCGGCGCTATATCAACGAGTGGCTGGAGCTCAAGGCCGCCGACGGCTTTCGCGCGGCGCAGCTCGACTACTGGATGAACGGAAAACCACGGTCCGACCGGCCGCCGCGCTGGAATCTTGTCGATGCCGTTATCGGCATCGTGCGCCGGTAGAGGCGCTGTCATGGCGGTCAGAACGCGATCGCGTTGCGGACGCGGTCGGAGATTACAACCGCCGATACGACGTGCGGCTTCAAATGACGCCGGCCGCATGGGCGGCGACCGCGAAGCAACCCAGCGCCATAGGCGTGGCCTGCTCTATGATCGCATCGCTACGATAACACCCCGCATGACGTTGACAGGAGGGCCGTCTCGTGGCTGGATTCCTGGATCTGAGGTCCGACACGGAGGTTTAGATGCTTCCACCGGGTGAACGTGCCGCGACGATTGCTGGCGCACACGTTCGGGCATCAGCATAGCGGGAACATACGGACGGCACGCCGGGGGCGGCCACCGCGGGTCGCATCAGTCAGGCCAGACCCCAATTTGGCCGCTCCCGATGGGTGCCTATTCGCGGATTGAGTGAGGTTTCCAGCAACTGACTTGAGTTATCGTGTCTTTCCGATTCCCGCGTTGATGGCGAGCGATACGCCTGCTACCCCGCCGGCTTCGTAGGCCATCGTCGACACCATCCGGCTGGCACGGCCCATTGTCTGCAGCTTCAGACCGAGTTTCTCGAGTTCGATATCGACGACCGCTGCCTTGAGGACGACGAGGTCGCGCCCAGTAAGAATGTTCACCTCGTCCCGCGCCGCCTTCATCGCCGTCAACTTGTCGGCGATGGACGCGATCATGCCCAGCGCAAAAGACGCATTCGCCACGTGCCGCTCCTGATGGCGGAACTGCCGATAGTCTGAGGTGGTCTTGTAGCGGCCGAGCTCGGAGCGGACCGCTGTATCGATCAGCTCGGTCAGGTAGTGCGCCACTTCGATATCCGAGCGCAGGCCGAAGAACACGTATCGCGCTTCGCTGGCGCGGTTCTTCTCGCGCCAGACGCGGCAATCGCAGAAATCGGCGATGGCGCCGATGCAATCGTCGAGCGGGATGCGCTTCTTGCGGTGCGTCTCATAGGCGCGCCGCTCGCAGGGCGCCTCGCGGAGTTCGACGTCGGTCAGCGACAGGTCGTAGCGGTCGAGCAGCTCGGCGACCTTGGCGGCGGCGGCCAGTGCCTCGCCTTCGGTGCAGCCGTTGTCGATGGTCTTGGCGCGCAGCCCCTGGATTCGCGTCCTGAGCTTGTCGAGGCCGGCCGGATCGGGGTGTGCGTTCACGGATGCAGCGTCAGGCGGTCGCAACCTTGCTCCACAGCGGCCGCACCTCGCCATCAGGGTCGTCCACAACCTTGCACTCGTCGTCGAGAATCATCGTGGCGCGCCGTCCGGCGGTGTAGGCCGGCCAGGCCGGGATCGCTTCGTTGCCGGGATCTCCGTTGCGCGCGAACGCCGCCCACGTCTTCGAGACGCGGTCGGCCAGCGCCTGAGCGGCTGGCTTGCGGTGCGCCTCGCCGATCACGCCCAGCGTATCGAAGACGAACGGCACGTCGACGGAGTGCGGCGCCTTCAGCCGCCCACCGAACGCCGGCGTCTCCCAGTCGAAGCTGTACATCCAGACCGGCACCCTGGCGCGGGCGGCCTTGCGCTCGGCCAGGAGCACCGAGCGGACGCCGAAGTTCGACGCGGTGAGCGCCGTGATCAGCCGGTCGGAGGGGCTCGCCGCGGGATCGCGCCGCTTGTAGTACGCCAGCAGGCCGCCGGCCGCGTCGCTGGCGACGGAAGCGATGCGCTTGCGCAGGTCATCCTCGGTGACGGTGCGGTTCCACACTGCATCGTCGGGCGCGAGGAAGATCGAAGACTCGTCCTTGGTGCCGCCGATCATGATCGGCACGCCGTCCGACACGGCAGGCGCGGCAGGGTCGAAGGGATGGGCGGCAAGCACGCTTCCGTCGATCACCGGCCCGAAATTGTAGCGGTCGAGCAGCGGATGACGCGGACGCGGCAGCGTCGCCTGCGCCGGCGCGACCGCCTCCTGCAGGCGCGCCAGCGGCAGCGCCTGCAGCGTGTCGAGCTGGTCGGCACGCAAGCCGAGATGTTTCAGCACCGCGTCGGCGAGCCGCGTCGTGCGCTCGCGCTCGGCAAAGCGCACGCTGGCGCCGCTCTGGATGATCGCCTTGTGGAAGAGCCCCTTGGCGTCCGGCATCGCCAGTAGGGCGCTCGCCTTCCCGCCGCCGCCCGACTGGCCGAAGATCGTGACGTTGCCCGGATCGCCGCCAAAGCGCTGGGCGTGCTCGCGCACCCATTCCAGCGCCAGCACCAGGTCGAGAAGGCCCGCGTTGCCCGACTGGGCGAAACGCGCGCCGCCGACCTGCGACAGATCGAGATGGCCGAAGACGTTCAGCCGGTGGTTGACGGCGATGACGACGACGTCGTTACGCCGGGCGAGCCTGGTGCTGTCGTAGCGCGGCGAGTTGGCCGAGCCGTAGGAGAAGGCGCCGCCGTGCAGCCAGACCATGACCGGGCGCTTCGCATTGTCGAGCGCGGGCGTCCAGACGTGCAGCGTCAGGCAGTCCTCGCCGACCGCCAGCGTGTCGACCGGTCCCCAGACCGTCGCCAGTTCCGGCCGCTGCGGGTTGGCGGCCGCCTGCGGCGAACGGCCGACATAGGCGATCGCCTCGCGCACACCGGTCCACGGTTCGGGCTTGCGCGGTGGCATGAAACGGTTGGCGCCGGCCGTCGAGGCGCCGTAGGGAATGCCCTTGAAGACGTGCACGCCGTCTGACGTCAGGCCCCTGACGCGGCCGGACGCGGTCTCGACGACGGGCGAGTCGACGGCATGAGCAGGCCGCTCCGTCTGGATATCGATGTCACCGGCCACAGCGCGTTCCCCCTGTCCCTGTCGGTCGGAGCCTGCGCGAGCCGTCAGGCAACGTCAACGCGTCGTCCCGAGCGGAGCCGCCAAGGGCGGCGTAGTCGAGGGACCTTCTCTCGACGATAGGCGGTTTTTCGCAGAGAGAAGGTCCCTACGCACGGCGCGTAGTTTACCCCGAGCGAAGTCGAGGGGGGCCTTGGTCGGGACGACGGGATCGCTGCCACCTTGGTCATCGCAGTCGCCTCGGCTACGATGGCGACATTGTTCCCGGAGGGCCCAGCACCATGGCCGACCACGACCACGATCCTCACCACGAGCATGGCTCGGAGTTGTCGGAGACGCAGTTGCGCGTGCGCGCACTGGAAACCATCCTGACCGAAAAGGGTTATGTCGATCCTGCGGCGCTCGATGCCATCGTCGAGGCCTACGAGACCAAGGTCGGCCCGCGCAACGGCGCCGTCGTCGTCGCCAGGGCGTGGACCGATCCCGCCTTCCGACGGGCGCTGCTGAAGGACGCCACCGCGGCGGTCGCCACGCTCGGCCATGTCAGCCCCGTCGGCGACCATCTGGTCGCGGTCGAGAACACGCCGCAGCGCCACAACATGATCGTCTGCACGCTGTGCTCCTGCTATCCGTGGGAAGTGCTCGGGCTGCCGCCGGTCTGGTACAAGTCGGCGCCCTATCGCTCGCGCGCGGTCAAGGACCCGCGCGGCGTTCTCGCCGATTTCGGCGTCAAGCTGCCCAAGGAGACCGAAATCCGCGTCTGGGATTCAACCGCCGAGACACGCTTCCTCGTGCTGCCGATGCGCCCCGCCGGCACCGAAGGGTGGAGCGAGGAACGCCTGGCCGATCTCGTCACCCGCGATTCGATGATCGGCACCGGTTTGGCCCGCACGCCGGCGGAGATCGCGCGATGAACGGCGTTCACGACATGGGCGGCATGGACGGCTTCGGCAAGGTCGAGGTCGAGCCCAACGAACCGCCGTTCCACGAACGATGGGAAGGCCGCGTGCTCGCCCTGCAGCGGGCCATGGGATATGCCGGCGCCTGGCACATCGACGATTCGCGATTCGCCCAGGAGGCCTTGCCGCCGCAGACCTACCTCGCGGCCTCCTACTACTGGCGCTGGGCGCTGGGGATGCAAAAGAACCTGCTCGAGCGCGGCTTCGTGACCCAGGACGAGATCGCAGCCGGTCGCGCGCTCAGGCCCGGCAAGCCCCTGCTGCGCAAGCTCACGGCCGACGTGGTGCAGGCGGGCATGACGCGCAACTCCTTCTTCCGCCAGCAGCAGGGACCCGCCCGCTTCAAGCCGGGCGATCACGTGCGCACCAGAAACATCAACCCGCAGACCCACACCCGCCTGCCGCGCTACGCGCGCGGCAAGCTCGGCACGGTCGAGCTGATCCACGGCTGCCACGCCTTCCCCGATTCGGTCGCGACCGATCGCGGCGACGATCCGCAGTGGCTCTATACGGTGGTGTTCGATGCCCGCGAGATCTGGGGAGCGGACGCCGACCCGACCTTGAAGATCTCGATCGACGCCTTCGAGCCTTACCTCGAACCGGCGTGATGGATCGCCCGACCATTCCCGTGCCCGGCCTTCCGTGCGACGCCGAAGGGCCGGTGTTTGCCGAGCCGTGGGAGGCGCAGGCCTTCGCCATGGCGCTCGCGCTCCATGCGCGCGGCCTGTTCACCTGGCCGGAATGGGCGGCGACGCTCGGCGCCGAGATCAAACGGGCGCAGGCGGCGGGCGATCCCGACACCGGCGCGACCTATTATCGGCACTGGCTCAATGCGCTGGAGCGCCTGGTCACGGAAAAAGGCATCGCCGACGCGAGCACGCTGGCGCGCTATCACGATGCCTGGGACCACGCCGCCGACCGCACGCCGCACGGCGCGCCGATCGAGCTGCGAGCTGAGGATTTCAGGTAGTTAACTGGCGCAAGCCGACGAGGTGATCGAGTGAGCAGTTCCGTCATGACCGCTTCCCAAAGCCGGCCCGCCTCCTATGCCACCCATCGCAAGCAGCTCGGGCTCATCCTGCGGGCGTGGGGCATGCCCGAAGCGGCTGCCGTCAGCACCGCCGAGATCATGAGCTGGGCCGACCTGCACGGCATCGACACGCACGGCATCTCGATGGTGCCGCCCTACGACCAACGCCGGCGCGCCGGCAAGATCGACATGCGGGCTGAGCCTACGGTGGCTAGGGAAACGCCGGTCTCCGCGCTGATCGATGGCGGCGGCGGTCTCGGCCATGCCAATGCGCGGCGCGCCATGGCGCTTGCCATCGACAAGGCGAAGGCGAGCGGCATCGGCGTTTGCGCCGTGCGCAACTCGGCGCATTTCGGGGCGTGCGGCTTCTATGCCCTGATGGCGGTCGACGCTGGCCTGATCGGCATGGTGACGACGTCGGCCAGCGGCATCCAGGTCGCGCCCACCTTCGGCGCCCAGGCCCGCTTCGGCACCGACCCGATCGCGTTTGCCGCGCCCGGCCGTCCGGGCGAGCCCTTCCTGCTCGACATGGCGACCACCACGGTGGCCGCCGGCAAGATCCGCAACAAGGCCAACGAGAATCTGCCGACGCCGCTCGGCTGGCTGGTCACGTCGGACGGAAAGCCCAGCACCGATCCGCGCGAGGTCAGCAAGGGCGG
>Ga0070698_100000709_pt1 | contig 35662 bp, 28 predicted proteins | sample KBSK1502metaG_FD_65477 | JGI IMG/M metagenome (GOLD analysis project Ga0070698, IMG submission 65477) | Corn, switchgrass and miscanthus rhizosphere microbial communities from Kellogg Biological Station, Michigan, USA - KBS K1-50-2 metaG | ecosystem: Host-associated > Plants > Roots >... | reverse complement strand
TTTGGTGGTCTCTGGACCATCGCTCACATGGAGAATTAGAAATGAAGTTTCCCCGTTTCCCTCGAACTACGCCACATGTGCGTTCCGCGAAATCCATCCCGCTCTTCATTATTTCGCTATTCGTATTTTTCAGCTTTACCGATCTTGGGTTCAGCCCGGTAATGGCACCGGTAGTTAGCGCAGCAGAAGTAGAGGCCATTCCCGCAGACATTCCCTTGTCCGGCGATTGTGATCTTGATTGGATCATCTATCGTGCCGGGCAGAAATCCGGCGTTGACCCGCGCTTCATTCATGCCGTGATCAACCAGGAATCAAAATACAATGCGAAAGCAGTTTCGCCAGCCGGCGCGCAGGGCCTGATGCAGATGATGCCGGCGACGGCAGAACGTTTTGGTCTCAAGGATCCGTTCGATCCGGCCAAGAATGTTGAAGCAGGAACAAAATATCTCAAGTGGCTTTTGAAGAGGTTTGACGGCGATGTTTCGCTTGCGCTGGCCGGCTACAACGCTGGTGAGGGAGCGGTGGACAAGTACAAAGGCGTGCCGCCCTACAGCGAAACTGAGAACTACGTCAAAAAGATCGTTTCGAACTACGGTAAGACTTATCATCCCGTGCTGTCACCGGATGACGCTAAGCTGGCGTTCCATCTGGACGCCGTTGAGAGCGGCACTGTCGCAGTGGGGACCACCACCGTCGCCGTCGATAGCGGCACCGTGTCAGCGGGACTCTAGCAGAAGATCCGAACAAATCAATATGTCATTAGGTCTTGCAGGCCGAAGTGCGAATTTCGCCAGCGCTTCGGTCTTGTCCTCACCATTTCTTGCAAAAGCCTTGACTGTGCCACACAAAATCAGAACTGGGAGCGCTAGCGACCAGGCGAAGAGTCCACTGATCAAAATGTGCTGGATAACTGCGTTCATTAATTGAAATTTTGAAAGATGACTCCTTGGCTGGTCGCTAGCGCTCCCAGTTCTGATTTTGTGTGGCGACTGGTGGACTGTTCAGACCCGCGTATTTTCGCGTTCAGCCGCGGCTAAGTCCGTATATTAATTCCGGGCAAAGCTTTACTCACCCAGGTTCCCCTCGTAACATATCTGGCCACACGCCAGTCGCTTTCAAAACTAAACTCTGGTTGGAGTTGAATATGAATTCAGCACTTCGTATTTCTCCGCGAGTATTCTTTGTCTTACTGCTCTTAGTCATCACACTGCTCATTCTTCCGGTCCCTGCTCGTTTCGCTGCTGCGCAAAAACGATCCGCCGCTGAAAAACCGGCCATGTCACATGCAAAGGCCGAGACGCCGGGCAAAAGCGCTGCGCCTACGGCCGCAGAGAACGACTATTCAAAGAAAATCAAAGAGTACACCACCGAAAAGTTTTTCCTGACGGAGCTGGTGGATCACCTGCCAATGTCTGACACGGTGCCCTCGCCGGACAAGGTGCTCGGCTACGTAGTTGGCACGCCTAACAAGCTTACCTATTCGAAGGATCTCTATCGCTACTATCGCGAGCTGGCGCGGACGAGCAAACGCGTGCGGTTGTTTACGGCGCCCGAAAAGTCGGAAGAGGGGAAGGAACAAATCCTCGTCGCAGTGGGTGATGAAGCGATGCTGGCAAAACTCGATCGTTACAAAGACATTACGGCGAAACTGGCCGACCCCCGCAGGATTTCAGAGACGGAAGCGCAAAGCCTGATCGGCGAGGGCAAAGTTTTCTACTGGGCCTCGGGTTCCATTCACTCGCCGGAGACGGGCTCGCCCGAGATGTTGATGGAGTTGGCTTACCGGCTGGCAGTTGAAGAGAGTCCATTCATTCAGGCCATCCGCAAGAATGTAATCGTCCTGATCACGCCGGTGTTGGAGGTCGATGGGCGCGACATGATGGTCGACACTTACAACTATCGCAAAGCGAATCCCGGCAAGAATGCGCCGGGCCTGGTCTTCTGGGGCAAGTATGTCGCGCACGATAACAACCGCGATGGTTTGGGAATGGCGCTGGCCTTGACCCGCAACCAGATGAAGACTTTTCTTGAATACCATCCGGCGATCCTGCACGACCTCCATGAATCGGTCCCGTTTCTTTACACCTCTACCGGCACTGGTCCCTATAACGCCTGGCTCGATCCAATCACGATCGATGAGTGGCAGTTGCTCGCGTATCACGAGATTGAAGAGATGACAAAGCGCGGCGTGCCCGGTGTTTGGACGCACGGTTTCTATGATGGTTGGGCGCCAAACTATATGTTCTATGTCGCCAACGGTCACAATGCCATCGGACGTTTCTACGAAACTTTTGGCAACGGCGGCGCCGACACGATCGATCGAACGGTGCGCGCAGAGTCGCAGCGTGATTGGTTCCGGCCCAATCCGCCGATGGCTCGTGTGAAGTGGTCGATGCGAAACAACGTCAATCTGCAGCAGTCAGCAATACTTCTGGCAATGAACTTTGTCGCGAACAACAAGGACCGGTTCCTGCAAAATTTTTACCTTAAGAGCAAGCGTTCGGTGGCGAAGGCCACCAATGAAGGGCCGGCCGCCTACGTCATTCCTGCGAACCAGTCGCGGCCGGTTGAAGTTGCCGATACCGTTAATCTGCTTCGCTTGATGGGAGTAGAGGTGAGTCAGGCAGACAAAGAAATCGCTGCTAAGGATCAAAAATTTGCAGCCGGTTCGTACGTCGTGCGGATGGATCAGCCCTATTCACGTATGGCTGACATGCTGCTCGACACGCAGTATTACAACGTCAACGATCCACGGCCCTACGACGATACGGGGTGGACGCTGGGACCACTGCGCAATATCAAAACCGTCCGCATCACGGACTCCGCCATATTGAAACAACCGATGAGCCTGCTCACCGCCGACGCTCGCGTGAGTGGCAGCATCAACGGTTCAGGCGCGGCCGGCTACATAATCAATCACAATACTGACAACACACTGGCTACGCTTCGTTACAGACTCAAAGATGTGAAGATGAGTGCGGCTGAAGCGTCGTTCAAGGTTGGTGACAAGCAGTTTAATGCCGGCTCGTTTGTAATTAAAGCCGATGGCAATCCTGCTGATTTGCGCCGGCAGTTGGAAGCAGCGGTCGGCGAACTGGGGCTGATGGGGTTGGCCGTGGACAAGTTGCCGGACGTAAAGATGCACAGCCTGGGCGTGCCGCGAATTGCAATACTTCACTCGTGGACAAATACACAGAACGATGGTTGGTATCGCATCGAGTTTGATCGACTGCAGATTCCCTATACCTACATTTCTGATCAGGTGGTGAGAAACACTGCGAACCTGCGCGACAAGTTTGATGTGATCATTTTTCCGCCGCTCAATGGCACCGCCCAAGCCATCGTTAATGGCATTCCCATGCGCGGCGATCCGATTCCGTGGAAACAGTCAGAGACAACTCCGAACATGGGACTCTCGCCGGATCAATCGGACGACATCCGCGGCGGCATGGGATTGCCCGGCGTGTTGAACCTGCAAAAGTTTCTTCAGGACGGTGGACTTTTTGTTGTCATAGCCAACACCGCTCGACTGCCGATCGACTTCGGCCTAACGGGCGGCGTCAGCATTCAGGAGCCACGGCAACTGCAGGCGCGCGGTTCGATTTACAACGCGAAGTTTAGTGATCGCAACAGTCCGATCGCCTATGGCTATGAGGAGACGCTACCCATTTATTTCAATCAGGCGCCGCTGTTTCAAGTTGCCGCTTTCAATTTTGGTGGCGGAGACGGCACGGCCGGAGCACGACCGTCGGGCCGCGGTTCGTTGAACGATCCGGACATCGTGCAAGGAATGCCCCAGCCTTCGCCGGCAGCTTCACCCTCACCGGCGAATCGCGGCGAGGAGCAACTCACTGAAGAACAGCGATTACAGCTTGGCGCTTTCTATGTGCCGCCGGCGCAAAGACCGCGCGTGGTCCTCCGCTTTGCTTCCGATGAGAAAAATCTGCTGGTCAGCGGGATGCTGGCGGGTGGTTCCGAACTGGCAAATGCGCCAGCAGTGATTGATGTGCCTGTTGGACGGGGCCACGTCGTGATGTTTGCAACTAATCCCATGGGGCGACATCAAACACAGGGTAGCTTCTTCCTGTTGTTCAATGCCGCTTTGAATTTCGACTCGCTGGATACTGAGCGAGCGACGCAACCAACCAGGCCATAGGATTTCGATCTTATAGCGCCAAAGGCGCGAAATGTAAGAGCCTGGGGCAACGCCCCAGGTGCTGTTAGCCTAAGTTACCTAAGTGCTGAAGGCACGATATTGAGATGAAATGCGTGGTAATTGGTAGAGACATTCCGCGCTTTCAGCGCTGAACAAATCCTAAGATTTCCCATCCTGGGGCGTTGCCCCAGGCTTTTACATTTCGCGCCTTTGGCGCTGGGAGCCGCATCTCATTTGATCTCGTCGAGTCGGGTCTTCGCTTCCACGATGTGTGCTTTCAGTCTATCCAGTTCATCGAGAGTCAGCGGCGCGGTAACCCGCTCACAAATGCCGCTTGTCAGGGAGGCTGCAATGCCGCTACGGCTCTGGCGGAAGACAACAATCTCAAGGTCACCTAAAGTTCGATAACGGGCCTCGAAGCCGGCGAGCTTGGTAACCGATTCGTTTGCCCGCCCGATCGCAGTCAAACCCTTAAGTAATCGATCAATCTCGTCGTAGTCAACAAACGATCTATTCTCACGAGGGTTCTCACCGGTCTCTCTGAGAGCAATAACCAGCCCGATAGCCCGTGTTGGAGTGGCGGTGTCCTTCATCTCAACCGCATCAACGCGAACCTCGACGTCACGGGCCATGAAAGTCGCGATCTGACTGAAGCCCTTGAGCAGAACCTTTTCGTACTGCCATTCGATGGCCTCGAGTTTCGTTCGTGGTTCCACCGGCTCGCACGCGAGCGGGCGACGAAACTGCGGCCCAGGTCTTTGGGCGAAAGCGGCGTCGCAGGAGACGACCAGCAGCAAAACAAGAACAGCCAGGCGAACTACATACATAACCAACTCCTTCAGCAAAGCTTGTGACTTCGGGATATTACACTTGAATCCCGAAGCAATCGAAATCCTTCAGGTTTTAGTACCGGGTCAGTTTGATGTCCGATAAGCTTTAAGCTTGTCGTGGTGCTACGACAAACTGAAGTTTGTCGGACATTTTCGTTGAAACTGACAAACTGACCCACTACTCGGGTCTTTAACGCTTCGAAGGAACAACAGATTCATTATTGTGCAGATGCGCTTTGGATGGAACGGCTCGGGCCGTGCGGTCGTATTTGACTAGTGCTAAGATATTCAAGCCGTAGGAATTCACCGCGGTTGTAGGCATTGGGAGGAATTAATCATGCAGGAAACAGCGGAATCCGAGTCGCAATACGACTGTGGAAGCAATATCGTTAACGAGCTCTCCGATGCGCTTCGTTATATCGGTGATGTATCGTACGCGATACTGCCGAAGGAGTTAGCGCATAACCTGGGCGACTTGAAAAAGTCGTTTCTGACCACGATTCGGTCTTTAATTGATAAAGACATTGAGTGGGTTGAGGCGCGCGTGGCCGGCGGCGACCGGGTTCGCGAAGAGTGGCAGCAAAGATGTAATCAGGACAAATCGGAAGGCGCGCCTGAACCGATAGTCTGATTTGTTGCGCGTCCCTTAAGTATATGGAAGTCCTATTAGCTGAAGAATTCGGATTCTGTTTTGGCGTCGAACGCGCCGTCGAAATGGTTGAAGATGCGCTTGATGAAGGCGTACGTCCTATTCGCTCACTGGGTCCGTTGATTCACAACGCTCAGGAGATGGAGCGATTAGGCGAGTTGGGGGTTTCGACGATTGACGAGCCTGGCGAGGCCGATGCCGACACGATCGCGGTAATTCGCGCCCACGGTGTAACGCCACAGGTTCAACGTGATCTTGAAGGCCGGGCCGCTAAAGTCATTGACGCCACCTGTCCCTTCGTTACCAGAGTTCAACATCTGGCCGAACGTGCTGCCAAAGAGGGTCGAGATGTGGTCGTAGCCGGCAATCCGGATCACCCCGAGATGATCGGCGTAGTCGGATATGCGCCGGAGAATACTTATGTCGTGCGCGACGCCGGCGAAGTTGCTGCGCTTCCGCAACTGCGATCACCGCTCGTGGTCTCCCAAACTACGATCAAGCTGCAGACTTTTCTCGAAGTAGCGGAGGCAGTGCGCGCGAAGTCGGACGCTGAACCACAGGTAGTTAATACAATTTGTTCGGCTACTCGCGATCGTCAGGATGCCGCCCGCGGCCTGGCAGGACAAGTTGACGTTTTCTACGTGATTGGCGGCCGCCACTCCTCAAACAGCGTCAAGCTGCTGGCGGTTTGTCAGGAACAGTGCGCGAAGAGCTATCTGATCGAGACACCGGCGGAGATCAATCCGGCCGACCTGGGGAATGCGAAACGCGTGGGCGTTACCGCCGGGGCGTCAACGCCGAATTGGTTGATTGATCAGGTCGTTCAGAAACTGCACGAGATCGGAACTGCTAACAACTAACCGCCAAGGCGCCAAGAGCGCCAACAAAGTAGATATACTGCCGCTCACCCGCTTCAGATTGCCGCTTACACTTCGAAGACAATAACGGTTTGGGCCTGGATCTCGGCTCAAGGAGGCGGTTCTATGGATCCGAAGAATAGTCTCATCGGTAATCTCCTCGCTCCCACACGACAAGAACCGAACGCAGAACTTGATGAGTTCGCGCGGTTGGTGATAGGCGCTGCAATCGAAGTGCACCGACATTGGGTCCGGGGCCTCTTGGAAGAAGTCTATGAAGAAGCTCTCTGTATGGAGTTCGACCTTAGGAAAATACCCTTCATGCGTCAGGAACGAGTGCGAATAACTTACAAGGGGAGGCCCGTCGGAAAAGGTAAGTTAGATCTACTGGTTGGCGGGCGTCTCATTGTCGAACTGAAATCCGTGGAGAGACTGGCTCCAATTCATTCTGCACAAATAATTTCCTACTTGCGAATGACAAGCCGAGTGCTTGGCCTACTGATCAACTTCAACGTGCCTGTTTTGAGGGAAGGAATAAAGCGGGTCGTCTTGTCTGAATGATTTTGGCGCTCTTGGCGCCTTGGCGGTTATAAATGAGTTAGAAATCCTCGTTTGAAGCATCAACCTGCGCCAGCGCATTCACAATTTGTCTTGCTTCTTCTGAACCATAATCCACCGCCTGGCGGCGCAAAGCGTCGCGCGCAATCTCAGAGTCGACCGGATCACCCAACAACGCAATTAGCGAAGACGTGGGAAACTGCGCCAGGGTCTCATTAGCGAGGGCCCTGACGACTACATCCTGTGAGCGCGCCAATTCGCAAATCTCACTGGGCGCGAAACCTGTCAACGCATCTGCCAGAGTATCGATTCTGGCGTAATCGCGCCGGTTGTCGGCGCGGCGCACGAGCTGAGCGAAGACTTCGGCTGAGCGGGTCTTTTCCTGCAACACCGCGGCACAGGTATCAGCCATGTGGCGGAGCTGTACTTCTTTTTCTGCTTCGAGCGAAGCGTCGGTTTCCAGGGCACGTTCGTCAAGAGCGGCCAGGAGCCGGCTTAATTCATTGTCTGCGCGCGCATCGTAGGGCGCATTAGCGGTATTGGCTTTGCGGGTTGCCGGCGAACCTGTCGGCGCTTGCAGGGCGCGTTCAACCATGCCACGGGTTGTTGGCCGCAGTTCCGACCAAACGCTTGCGAGCCGGCCGCCAAAATCTTCAATCGTTAACGACAAATCTCCAAACTCTCCTAAAACGGCCCCGTGGGACCAAAACTAAAACGGCGTACTATAAGCGATGCGAGCAGGAAAAAACAGTAGGCAGGAGGCAGGAGCAGGCGGCGCCCTGCCATCTCCTTCTGCCTCCTGCTTTTGCCTATTGACCCTTACCGTTATGATCTTTGATTTCCGAGATTGAAGGAAAGGGTATCTTTACGATCTCACCATTCGCACATTCCATCTTTACGCTGGGGGTGGTGAGGGCCTGCGTGGTTTTCATACTGCGAACGACGCCTCGCACGCGCTGTCCATCCACCGTTACAATCTCAACATTATCCTTACCGTAGAGCGGTTGTAGAGCAGCAAGTGCCTTGGTAACTTCCACGTTTGCCTCCAAAGTTCATAGCCCTCGGCCATGAACTTCACTAATCTTGAAAAGATATTGCACCCAACCAAGGGCGGATGTCTAACGCCGGTGCAGGGTTAAGCCCTTTGAATGATCAAGCCTCGTTGGCTTGAGTGAGCACGCGCCATGCCAGCGGCCACGAAAACGCCGACGGCTCAGGTTCCCGCGGTTTCCTCTTCGAATCGCTTTGGAATGGGTGGTTCGTTTACTTTGGGTATCAGCATAGATGCAACCGGAACGCTCCGTTCGGCGTATAGAAATCTGCTATTCTTTTAGGCGAAGCGTACCGAAAGTCTCATCGACTTAGTGGACCCGAGAAGTGAAATGTCTATGAATCCCGAAATGGAAGCCGGCGTTTCGACCTGTGGAAACTGCCGATCGCCTATGCCCGCCGGGTTACGATTTTGTCGTAATTGCGGGTTTCGTCTTGGGGAAGGCTCGGCTGAGTACACCGAGACAGTTCGTTTTCAGAATGTGCCTCCAGGAAGTCTACCGGGTAACAATGTTCCGAATTCCGGTCCTCACGGTTTCGCTGGTGGGCCGCTTTCAATTCCGCAACCCGGTGGACTTGGCAAACGCCGTCGTCGCATTAGCGGTACCTCCTGGATGTTCATCGGTTTGCTTATTTTCTTCATGTTCGCAGCTGGACTTACAGCTCTCGTAAAGCAGGGACGAGCACGAATTCGCGGCGGCGGCGGCGTGGCAACTATTGCGTCTCCGAAATCTTACGCAGGGGTCAATGATTTTGAAACGGCTGATGGCGATATCGGGGTCACTTTTGAGTACGTGAAAGCTCCAGGTTCACCCGCGGACAAAGCGGGGTTAGTAGGCGGTGACATCATCACCGAGTTTGATGGCCAATCTATACATACAGACGATGACATAGAGAACATGCTGGAGAAGACCCCGATTGGGAAGACAGTTGATGTTGTTTACATCCGCGACGGCGAAACCAAGAACACCAAACTCACAACGATTTCAGAAGACGAGTTGGATCGCCTGGGCGAGGAATTTGCGGCGCGTCCGGCGGGCCGCGGCCGTTTCGGTTACGACGATGACAGGTCGGTACGCGTCGAGGTTCCGGGAACTAAAATTTTCGGAGTGCGGTTGGATGATGTCGAGCCCAGCCTGCCCGCGGACATGGCGGGGATCAAGAACGGTGACATTGTTATTGAATTTGGCGGGACGCCGATTCGTACTCCGGAAGAACTTACTTCGCGCGTCCGACGTGCCATACCGTATGAGCCTGTAGATGTGGTGATAATGCGGGGCGGCGAACGCATGACGATTCCCGTAAAAATGGGGAAGCTGAGGTAGGCTAGGAGTAATGACTCATCACTCATCACTCAGTACTCATGACTTTTTTCCGACGTAGTCTCGTAGGCGCGCTTCCATCTCACGTCGCACTTCTTCCCTCTGCTCTTCCGTCTCATCTACTTCAAACGTCTCAAACAACGCAAAAGGATTTTCTGCGAGCAGTCGTAATTCCCAGGCCTCGCGCTGTTCATGCGAAGGCCGCGAAAACCACATCCCGTCGACCAGCGCCTCTTCCACTGTTATGCCGTCCATCGAAAAAGCATCGGAAGCCAGCTGCGCTGTTAGCTCAGTGCTCGTATCAGGACGCAGGAGCACGCGTCGCAATTTCCAACCATGTTGTTGGTAAGTGTTCACAATTTCCTTGATTAGATCGCGATAGTTCATTAATACAGTATACCGTCAAGTGAATGATGGGACGGACCGCTCAAGTGATTGGCCGGGACCGCGGGCGTCCCGCCCGCAAATGAGCGCGGAGCGCGAAAACAAATTGGGACTTACTTCCAAAAGACTGCGCGCCTGCGGCGCGTTGCGGGCGGGACGCCCGCGGTCCCGGCCAATCACTTGAGCGGCTCGTCCCGAAGCCCGTGTCGGAGTCTTTGTTGACCGTGGCGAGTTTCGACTACTATGATCCCTTCAGTCACCCCAGTTTTGTTGATAGGTTATTGCAGAAGATGGCGGTGAAAGCTTGGTTAGAAGTGGCCGCGGTGTTGAGTTTTTGACAGCCCTAGTAATCTTTCTCTTGCTCTCGACTTCGCCGGTGCTGTCGCGTGGCAAACTATATTCGACAACCGGTGCGACGACGGGAAAACTCTCCGGCGAGATGACTAAACCTACCGAAGCAAACAATGGCGACTCGCCGGCTTTGTTTTATGAAGTCCTGCGCAAGTCGCTCAAAAAACGAAAGACGAGTATCGAGAGCATTTGTCCTCCAGCCGACCCCGTGTCGCGCCGCGTACTTGAAGACTACGGCGCGATTTTCATGGCGAAGAAGGTGATGCCGCCGCCGGTTTGTGTATTTACCAGCGAAGAGGAAGTCACCAGGTTTCAGGAGAACGCCGGCTATGAGTCGGAAATGTTTGGTTTCGATGAGGTAGTGTTGCAGCCGGAAGCGATGAAACAGTTGCTGAAAGCACGCGCGGAGGCACAAAAGGAAGACCTCGACATCACGCCGCGCGATGGGGCCGAAGCGGCGCGACGTAGTTTTGAAGACAGCCTGCACTTGTGGCACACGCGCTTCCAACCGGCCCTCGACTACTGGCTCGCGCAGGGCAGGCTAACCGAAGCACAAGTGGCCAACTTGAAAAGTTTGCCATTACGCAATCAGATTGCCGAAGTGTTGGAACTTGAAAAGAGCGGCATATACTTCAGCAAAGATCTTTCCAAATCGATCCTCTATTCCATTGCCGCACCCGGTACGTCCCAACACATTGCTATGCTCGCTTTTGATGTGAACGAGTTTGACAATCCGCGCGTGCGCGAAATCCTGGCCAAACACGGCTGGTTTCAAACTGTGCTCAGCGACTTGCCACACTTCACTTATCTCGGGTTAAAAGAAAAAGACTTACCCAAATATGGACTGAGGCAAGTTGAAGTTGACGGTCAGATTTTCTGGATTCCCAATGTTGCTTCCGACACCACTCCCAATGTCACCGGTCAGCCACGCTAAACATGAAGCGAGCAAAATTCGATGACGCCGCACGTACGGCACTCACCGACTGCGTAAAGAAGATTGAGTGCACAACCGATGCGGAATTGGTCCTGGTAGTTCGGGCGCGGTCAGGCTCTTACCGGCAGGCGGATTACCTCTTCGGCGCGCTGCTCGCTTTCGTCGGCCTTTTGTTTCTACTTTTCTCTCCTTTTGATTTCCATCAATACTGGGTTGCCATCGACGTCGCCCTCCTGTTTGTAATCGGGTCCGTGATTACCTCGCGCAGCAATTCACTTCGCCGGCTGCTGACTACCGACAAATTTCGCAGCGCCGCGGTTCGAACCGGAGCTGCGGCGATGTTTTATGAAGCCGGCATCGCCAACACCAATGCCGAGATGGGTGTGCTCATTTATCTGTCCATCCTCGAGCGGCGCCTTGAGTTGATCGCAGACCGCGGCATCCTGAAAGGTGTTAACGCGCTTGAGTGGAATCAACAGATGTTTGAACTACACCAGGCAGGCCGCAAGGCCGACGCGGAGGCGTTGCAAACTGGCGTGGAAAACCTTGGGGCGTTGCTCTCAAAACATTTGCCGGCAACCGGCGAAAACCCAAATGAACTTCCCGACTGTCCGCGGTTCGAATTGGAATGACGTTGATTCGTTTGCCAAAGCTTCCTGAGATTATTCTAAGGGTCGCGGCAATCCGCGCCCGAGGAATTAGCTGGCTATTGCTGTTGCTTGCGGCAGCGGCAGTTTTGCTGGTGATTCCTCTGGAAGGATTGGCACGCGTCGGCGGTGGCGGATCCTACAGTGGCGGCGGTGGCGGCGGCAGTAGTGGTGGCGGCGGCGGTGATGGAGGCGCGATCATCGGCGTCGTTAGGCTGCTCGTATGGCTCACCGTTGAGTATCCGGCCGTTGGTGTTCCGGTAGACATCATAGTCGTGGTCTTCGTGGTTTACCGCTTTGCAAAACGAGCCACCGCGTCCTCGGAGTCGTTTTCATCGACGGCAGTAAGCGCCTCACCAGCGGTGATAACATTAGGACTTGATGTTGGCGAGGCGCCGCTGCAGACACATTCTCGACAATTTGCTCAGTTGCGGAAGTTTGATCCCAATTTCTCTGAGATTGTTTTTACCGATTTCTGTTACGCGCTTTATGGAAAGGCGCATGATGCCCGCGGACACGGTGCGAATGCACTCGATCAGTTTTCACCTTATCTCAGCGAAGCCGCACGCAAGTCGTTACTTCAGCGTAATCCTAAAGATCTGAAAGAAGTGAAGGGAATCATTGTCGGCGGGATGCGCATCCAGGATGTCACCGGTCTCGAAACTCCCACAGTTAGGATCTCACTCTTATTTGAAACTAACTACACCGAGGTGGTGAACACCAACGGTCGGCCCGCGGAAATGAGTTATTACGTGCGCGAGGGCTGGCACCTCGAACGCAAACGTGACGTGTTGTCTCCGACTCCGGCCCAGGCGACGGCATTGCATTGCCCGAAATGTGGAGCCCCTCTGCAGAAGGACACGGTGGGCGCATGTGCTTTTTGCGGCACGAAGATCGAGAGCGGTGAGTTTCAGTGGTACGTGCGCGGCATCGCGTTACTGAGCACTGAGGCGAAAGGCCCACTGCTTACTTCCGACGTGCCGGAGGTAGGCACCGACTTGCCCAGCGTAGTCCAACCCGGCTTCAGAGACATTCGGATTGAATTTGAAAAGAACAATCCCACTTTTTCCTGGGGCGAGTTTCAGGCGCGCGCGCGACTGATATTTGACGAGCTGCAAACCGCCTGGTCAACCCTTAACTGGGAGCGCGCGCGACCTCATGAAACTGACAACTTGTTTCAGATGCATCAGTATTGGATCGATGCCTACAAGCGACAGCACCTCCGCAACGCTCTCGACCAGAGCCGGATCACTGCCCTGCAACCGGTGAAGATTCAGGAAGATGCTTTTTACAATTCGATTACGCTGCGCATCGGAGCCCAGGGTTTCGACTACACTGTTGACGAGCGCGGCAACGTTGTTAGCGGCTCAAAGACAAAGCTGAGATCCTGGAGCGAATATTGGACCTTTATTCGCAGCCGCAAGGCTAAACCAATGCCCGCGAATGCCAACCTGAATTGTCCAAATTGTGGCGCTCCGCTGCGGGTAAACAATGCCGGCGTCTGTGAATTCTGCGGTGGCAAAATTACTTCGGGAGAGTTTGATTGGGTGTTGTCGCGAATTGAGCAGGATGAAACATATGCCGGCTGATCGAGATACCCGGCTGGATCCCGGGACAGACACAGGCCCTATGCAACTGGATTGTCGATAAATTATCGCCCGGTCGCTATCCCACCATTCGACCGTTGAATTGGAGTTTCGGTGCCTTTCAAGCGCAAACTTTAACGTCAACTTCCTGGTTCATTTTTTCGTATCTCAGCCCTCCGTTTGTCAATTCGGGCTCGGCACGCTAACCTCAAAGAGTGCCTATAACGCCTAACGACTGGCAAGAAGGAAATGAGTAGCAGGTTGACATCTTAGGTTCAGAATCTGACATCGAATGTGCTCGCGGCAGAACCGGCAGCAGACCGCGATCAGTTAAAACAGGTCGATTTTCCCATGGAGTCTTCAGTGAAACGTAGTTTAATTCTGGTCTTGCTAGTTTGGTCTTTGCTTGTTACCCCGGCAGTTTCATCGGGTCAGAAGCGAACACCTCCAACAGCTTCTCCGCGATCCTCTGCGGTGGCTCCCGCGCCTGCAAAGTCAGTCCCGCTTGCGGAGGCCGTACCCTTTGTCAATAAAACGTTGAGTAATGGGCTGGAGATTGTGGTGCTCGAAGATCATTCCGTGCCGCTGGTCACCGTGGAGTTGGCGGTGCGCAACGGCTCGTTCACGGAACCGCCGGAGCTCAACGGACTATCACATCTATACGAGCACATGTTCTTCAAGGCAAATCGCGCCACCTCGAACGGAGAAGACTATCTGAAAACCATCGATCAGCTCGGCATTATGTACAACGGCCAGACGCAGGAGGAGATAGTCAACTATTACTTCACCACCACGACGCCGAATCTAGCGGTAGCCATGCACTTTATGCGCGACGCTGTTCGTTACCCGCTCTTCGATGAGCGCCAGTTTGAGCAGGAGCGCGAAGTAGTGATCGGCGAACTCGATCGGCACGAGTCAAACCCGTTCGGCTTTTTAAGTTCAGAAATGAATAACCGGCTATTCTACAAGTACCCCAGTCGCAAAGATCCCGGTGGCAATAAACAGACAGTTGCTTCGGCGACGACTGACAAGATGCGCCTTATTCAGGGCCGATATTACGTGCCGAACAACTCGGCCATCATAGTTACCGGCGACATCAGCGCACCCGATGCGTTTTCGATGGTTGAAGCGCTCTTTGGCGACTGGCCACGCCGCGCGATAGATCCTTTCAAGGAGTTTCCTCTGGTTGAACATCCGCCGTTGCCTAAGAGCGAAGGCGCGATCATCAAGCAGCCCGTGCAAAATGTGATCATCGAACTTGGCTGGCAGGGTCCATCAATCGGCAAGGACGACGCAGCCACCTACGCCGCAGATGTTTTTTCTTTCATCCTGCGGCAGCCTAACTCGCGCTTCCAGCGGGCGCTGGTAGACACGGGCCTCGCAACCAACGTCGGCTTCGGCTATTACACCCAGCGAAACGTCGGACCAATCAATCTCGTCGCGCAAACAACTCCCGATAAAGCAAAGGCCGTCACGCGCGCGATCTACAACGAGATCGCACACTTCAATGATCCGGACTACTTTACTGATGAGCAGCTGGAGAGCGCGAAGGCGCTGCTTGAAGCCGATGATCTTTATTCGCGTGAGAAGGTTGACGACTACACACACACGATTGGTTTCTGGTGGGCCTCGACCGGGCTCGACTACTACCGTGGTTATCTCGGGCGCCTGCGCGCCACCTCGCGGCCCGACATCAGCCGCTACCTTACCGGCTACATTCTCGGTAAGCCGCATGTGGGGTTGGCACTCATGAACGACGACTCAGCAAAAACTTCCGGTTTGACAGCGGACGACCTGATTGGCAATGAGAAACAGAATGCAAATTCCATTACCGGCAACTGACAAAAAAACTTTGACTCGCGTTTTTCTGAGAGCTAAGGATTGGGCCTGGGGACCACGGGTCTGGGCGTTGTGCCTCTCATTTCTGCTGTTGGCCGTCTCTTCGTCGCCAATCCCGGCGCAGACGAAGAAGACCTTGCCTGAGAATGCAGCGACAACTTCAGTGCGCGTCGCGCAGCCTGCCAACGCGTTGGCTGATACCGCGAAACTGGTTACCGAGTTTGACGTCAATGGTCTCAAGGTGCTTGTGAAGCGCCGCGAGGGCAGTCAGACCGCGGTTGTCGGACTCTTTCTTCGTGGCGGTGCGACTAACGTCAATGAGAAGAATGCCGGGATAGAAGCCCTAATGCTCGATCTGGCGTCAGAGGCGACTGCAAATTTCCCACGCGAGCGAATGCGCAGCGAATCCTCGCGTATGGGTACCGGGATCAGCTACGGGATCAACTATGATTATTCAGCACTGATAATGGGAACGACGCGACGCAACTTCGATCGTTCGTGGCAAATGTTCACTGACGTGGCCCTTCATCCCAGCTTTGCAGCCGACGATTTTGAACGCGTGAAGAACCGGCTGGTAGTTGCGCGCAACGATGATCAGGACACGCCTGACTCTTACCTGCAGCAACTTCAGTCGCGCTCCATATATGCCGGCCATCCCTACCTAAACAATCCGGAAGGTACCGCGGAATCCATCAGGCGACTCACGCTGGATGATGTGAAGCGTTATCACCAGCAGCTGATGCAAACTTCACGTCTCCTGCTGGTTGTAGTTGGTGATCTGGATCCGCAGCAGATCAGGGGGCTCGTTGCGGCTTCGCTTGGGAAACTTCCGCGCGGGAATTACCAGGCCTCGCAGCCGCCGGCACTGGCGTTCGATAGCCCCACCGTGGACATCACCACGCGCGATCTGCCAACCAACTATGTGATGGGAACTTATGTGGCGCCCTCAATGACAGCGCCTGATATCTACGCAATGCGAGTGGCCTCGTCCGTTCTGCAAACCCGGGTCTTTTCGGAAGTGCGCGTCCGGCGCAATCTTTCCTATGCTCCTGACGCATTTTTGGGCAGCCAACGAGCAAACGTCGGTGGAATTTACGTGAGCGCCGTCGATGCAAATCAGGCGGTGGGCGTAATGCTCAACGAAATGGCGCGCCTGCAGCAGGAGCCGCTCGACCCGGATGAAATAAGGGGCACGGTGCAACAATATCTCACCAAGCACTACATCGGTCAGCAAACCAACGCGGCCCAGGCCGGCGAGCTCGCGCAGTATGAACTAATTGGAGGGGGCTGGCGCAACTCGGCAGACTTCATTGATCGCCTTCGCGCGGTGACCCCCGCAGACGTTCAACGCGTGGCGCAGAAATACATGCGCAATCTTCGCTTTGTGGTGCTGGGTAATCCAAAGAGCATCGACACCAGAATCTTTACCGGTGCAGCAGCGGGAGCAGTCGGCGGGAGCCGGTAATCAGTAGACAGTAGACAGTAGTCAGTAGACAGTAGACGGAAAAAGGCACCGTGCCAGATTGAACTGGCACGGTGCCCTTGTTTTTCTTCCTACTGTCTACTGACTACTGTCTGCTACTTACTAGTTTCGCTCACAAATTTCTCATACAGCTTCAAGTCAAGCTGGCGCAGAATCTTTGCTTCGCTGGATGCCATTTCTTCATTGCCGCTCTCAGAGTAGGCGACTGCGAGATTGTAGTGCGCATCAGCGTTGTCGGGCTGCAGGGCAGCCGCGCGTTTGTAGGAAGCGATGGCTTCAACCATTTTGCCGGCGTAGTAATAAGCATCGCCGAGCTTGTTATGAATTTCTTCGGAGTTAGGTCTGAGTTCGAGCGCGTGCTGGTAAGCACGGATCGCCTCCGCGTTTTTCCCCTGCTTAACTTTGCAATAACCAACCTGCACCCAGGCATCTGCGCGTCTGGGATTTCTGTTTGCGGCGGTTTCGAAATAGCCGATGGCGTTGTCGTAGTTGCCCAGCCAAAGAGAATCCAGGCCAGTACGGTACGACGTCTCTGCAACATCGCTCGGCCTTTCTCTGGCCGGAATGCGGGCGATAGGACGCAGCTCTCCCGGCCGCAACTGCGAAACCCTTGCCGCACCGATTGCGAGGTTAATGTTTTGTCCATTCGTTACTTTGACCGTAACGACACCGACAACCTCGCCCTTCATATTAAAGACCGGGCTGCCACTGTTGCCATGCGAAATCGGAGCCGTGATCTGTATGATCTTGCCGACGTTGGGAACTTCACGCACAGCGGACACGATACCGTCAGTTACCGAGCCTTCCAGTTTAAGGGGATTGCCGATCACTACGATCTGTTCGCCTTCATCCGGAAGCACGCTGGCCAACTCGCTGACGCGCGGCCGATCCGGTGGCATGTCTACGCTGAGCAGCGCGAGGTCGCCCTCTTCGTCGATGGCAAGCAGGCCGGCCACCGGAAAAACTTTGCCTTTTCCGTCGAGTGTCTTGACCTCGCTTCGCTGGGCCCCGCGAATAACATGCAGGTTAGTGACAACTTGCCCGGGGCGCACGAAGAAACCGCTGCCTGTCATCAGCGCCTCGCCTTGCGCATCGTAAGTTGCAATTGCAACCACGGATGGCTTAACGCGGCGAACAAGATCGGGCAGACTCTCTTGCGGGAATACTTGTTTGGAAGCGAGTAAACTTACGGTTAAAAGCAGCAGCTGGGGGAAGATGCGTTTGTACATATTAAATTTGTAACCGCAACTAGCTATCTGACAGATGGGGAAACGAAACGTTTCGTTCTGGGTTGAACGTGAGCCGAGCGTCGGGCGATCGACCTTGGGGAACCGGAGCCGGGGCGAACCCGGCACGGCGGAATATTAACCCAGGATCGAGCGACCGGGAAAGGAAATTCTCGTTGGGCGGGGACTGGGGCAATTACACTCGCGCGGCGGGGTTTATTGTCCCCTTCCGGCCGTTGCAAAGTCCTAACTTGGGCGAGTTTGTGTTGCGATCGCCGGGACATTGACCGGGCTGCTCCACGTTCACGTCCGGAGCTCGGCGAGCGGCAGCACAGGGAAAAGGGGCCCTACCGATCGTAGGGCCCCTTTTGTTTCTACCTCCTGCCGACTCCTGCCTACTGTGTGGTTACGGCACTATTTGGATTATGCCAAGTCGTGGACCTGCCGGTACGATCACCGTCTTCACCGCGGCGAGGTCTTCCATAGTCACGAGCAATCCGAAATCGTCCAATGTGGTATTAGCTTTGATCTCGGCCTCGTTCTTGTTGTTTATGTTGGCGATCTGACCCAGCTTGAAAAACTGGTTGTCAGGTGAAACTGCCCAGAGGAGGTAGGCCTGTCCCTGGGGAGCCTGCTTAAGATCGTGAAAGACCATCTTTATTTCAGTCTCTTTACCGTTCTTGTGCGGCTCAATGAAAACATTGGCGCGCGCACCAGACATGGCTCCGGTAAAATCTACTTTCAGTTTAGTGTCATCGCCCTTTTTGTACGCCGGGATATTCAGCATCGGCACCGTTACAACGCTCGCCGGCGTGGTTCCCGGAGTCGAAGTTGCCGCGACTGTTTCGCCGGTTGGCGACGTGGTATGTGGAATCACCGCGAAGCCTTGCGGCACCGCGCTACGGAAAAAGACTTTCGTGTTGGGATCGTAGGTGGTCAGACTTTCGTCCGGCCCCGCGATCAACATGAACTTACTCAACGGAGTAGTGCCGCTGAATTTTCCCGTTCCATTGGCGACCACCACTGGTCCAAGTGATGTTACCGCTCCGGTATCATCCACCGCGTAGAGATTGATTGCGCTGACATCCGCGGGTACGCCGGTCACATTTAGTGAAATCCTGGTGCCGTTGTCATCACGCAGAATTGTGGCGACCGCTTTTGAATTCGTTAACGTTATTGGATTCAAGGTAACCTGAACTTCCTTGCCTACGGGATACTCAATAACGGTGTAAGTGCCATCCGGATTTTGAACTGTCTTGGTTACTGTCGTCGGCGTTTGTGTGACTACGGTAGTTGTAGTTGGAGTTTGTGGAACTGTGACTGGAGTTTGTGCGGCTACGACTATGGCTGATAAAAGAATCAGCAGCGCCGCCGCCAGAATCGGAATTCGTTTACTCATGAGTCTTGCTTGCTCCTTTCCTGCTTCTAATCGCGATTAAATTGCGCTCAGGGGGAAATAGGGCTTAGTCAATCAGGTAACCGCAAGCATCATGCCAGCACGGACAAAGGGAAACGCCAGGCAGTTGTCACGCACAATAGCGATATATTCGCTCTGTTAGGTTGGGAATTTCTTGCGAGGGGTTGGGATTTTCTTGTGAGAAATTGTCAGGCGCGACACACTACAATACACCTGTGTATGCCATCTTTTCGCGATTAAAATTCAGTAACTTTTAAGCTCAGCGATAGCCTTCGCAACATCTGCGACCTGCGGCAGAATGATGTCTTCAAGCTGCGGAGCATAGGCGACGAAGGTATCAGTGGCGGCAACGCGGCGCACTGGGGCATCGAGGAACTCAAAGAGTTCATCGGCAATGCGTGCAGCGATCTCAGCGCCGTAGCCGAAAGACAACGAGTCTTCGTGAGCCACGATCACTCTGCCGGTCTTCTGCACTGTCACAGTTATCGCGTTCCAGTCGTATGGCTGCAGGCTGCGCAGATCGATAACCTCCACGCTAATGCCTTGTTGTTCCGCCTGTTTGGCGGCGACGATTGAGCGTTGGACCAGCGCGCCGTAAGTAATGATCGACAGATCATTTCCTTCGCGAACAGTTTTCGCTTTGCCGAAGGGAATCATGAAGTCGTCGGGCGGATACTGCGACTTGTTATAGGCCTGGCGGTAGAGATGCTTGTGCTCAAGAAACAACACCGGGTCGTCGCAACGAATGGCCGTGCGCAACAAACCGTTGGCGTCGAGCGCGTTTGAAGGATAGATAACTCGCAGCCCAGGGATCTGCGTGAAGATGGAAACGCCGGACTGTGAGTGATAGACCGCACCGCCCTTTAAGTAGCCTCCTACCGGCACGCGTATAACGAGCGGCGCTTTCCAGTCGCCGCCCGAGCGCCAGCGCAGCACAGCCAGCTCGTTACGAATCTGGTGCATCGCCGGCCAGATGTAATCGAAAAACTGAATCTCGACCACCGGCTTCAGTCCGCGCGTCGCCAGGCCAATGGCGCGGCCGACAATGTTGGCTTCAGCGAGCGGGGAATTAAAAACGCGCGCACTGCCAAACTTCCGCTGTAGATTCGCCGTGACTTTAAAAACGCCACCCTTGCCTTTAACCTGGCCGAGAAACTGTTCGCGCGAACAATCCGCCACGTCTTCGCCAAACACGATTATCCGCGCATCGCGAGTCATCTCCGTGTGCAGGCAACGATTGATTAAGTCCACCATTGTCCCTGGGTTGCCGGAGAGTTCGGCACCTGCCTCAGTGTCAAACTCTTTCGCCGTAGGATCGACGTCCGGTGAATAGACGTAGAGCTTCACCGTATCCGGAGCTGGTTGCGGACTGGCGAGTGCCTGGTCGGTCGCTTCGCTTACCAGCGCGTCAACCTCGTCTTTGATTTTCTGCAGTCCATCCTGATCAATCACCTTTTCACCGAGCAGAACTGAGCTGAAGCGTTTGAGCGGATCGCGTTCAGCATCTGCCGTCCGCTCTTCTTCGCAGCGATAGAGCTTCTCGTCATCTGAAAGTGAATGCGAGTAAGGACGAATAACTTTAGCGTGTACAAACGACGGGCCTTTGCCTTCGCGGCAATATTGTACGGCGCGTTTCATTACCGCCAGCGACTCCAGGGCGTTGGTGCCGTCGCAACGCTGCACGTAGAGATTTGGGAAGTTCTTGATGAGCCGCGACACGTCGCCACCCGCAGTTTGCACCTCAACCGGAACGCTTATCGCGTAACCGTTATCTTCCAGCAGGAAAAGCACCGGCAACTTCAAATTACAGGCGCTGTTGAGCGCCTCCCAAAATTCTCCCTCGCTGGAGGTGCCGTCGCCCAGCGAAACATAAACCACTTCGTCCTTACGAAAATTCGAGGCGCGCTTCCGCAGCTCTTTGATCAACTTAAAGCGATATCCGGCTTCCGCGCAGCCTACTGCCTGCAGCAGTTGCGTTCCCGTCGGCGACGACTGCGACACGATATTGAGTTTCGTGTGACCCCAATGCGAAGGCATTTGGCGGCCGTGTGAGTTGGGGTCCGCGGCAGCGCCGACCGCGGCAAGCAATTGTTCTAGCGGCGTCATACCGAGCTGGAGACAGAGAGCGCGATCGCGATAGTAGGGATAAAACCAATCATAACCAGGCTTCAAAGCCATACCGGCCGCGACCAGGATTGCTTCATGGCCGGCGCCGCTTATCTGAAAGAAAATTTTGTTTTGATTCTTGAGTTGAATTTCCTTGTCGTCGAGCCGGCGCGAGAGAAACATCGTGCGGTACATCTGTAGCAACTGCTCGCGAGAAAGGCGAGGTTGATCGCGTCGCTCGCGTCGTTCATTCTTTTCGCGTTGCCGGCGCTCCGGTGCGGCCGCTGGTTTCGCTGGAGTCGGGGGTGCCGCCTGAGGTTTTGGCAACGACGTGGGTTCGATTTTTGTTATGGGCGCAGGTCGAAACGTCTTTAGCTGCGGCTTCTTCTCTTCTACCGGCTGCGGCGTTTTCTCTTCAACGGGGGCCGGAGCTGCAGCCGGAGCCGGCGCTTCGGCTTTGACTTTGCCTTTTGGTACTAGTTTTAGAACTTTGGTATCGCTCATGGTGTTTGTCGGGAAGGGTTCGTTCCGGTCTTACTCAAAACTCTTCCAGCGCCGACCGATATTCTTCAGCCATTGACGGATGACCGTGCGAGTTGGCAGCGTCAATTCCGCGCCGGTACGTTTCTTGGGCCTTGTCCGGTTGCGCTGCCGTCTCATAGGCGCGCGCCAGCATGCCAAACGCGTTTCCTTCATCGTCGGAGATAGCGAGGTAACGCTCAAGTACTTCTATCATCTCCGCGGTTTGACCAACCTTCTCATACTCTTTCGCCAAGCCAAAAAGTATGCTGCTGTTGATCGGATCGTTCACCAGCATTTGCTTGAAGATGTCGATACGAGAGGCAGTCATTGTTCTAAGGGTCCTGCGTGAGAAGCTGAGCTTTGTTCCCAAGTTTTTGGCCTAACAGGACGCGAAGTTCGTTCATTTCTTCGCTTTGCTTAAAGGCACGCTTGGGAAGAAACTGGGCAACGCGCTTGGTCGTGTAGAAAAGAAAATCACTCGCCGACTCGCGCACTTTAACTATAGCCTCCCACTTCAGATTCGCGCTCCTCAAACTTCCTGAAATGGCGATTCCTTCTTCGCTGAAAGTAAATGTATAAAGGTCGTCACTCCCTGGCACAGCCTTGACCTGTCTACCGATACTAAGACGTTGGATGAGCCTCGCAAGATAGAACAGCAAGATAACCAACCCAACAATCACGGGAATTTCCCATAAGCCAGAGTCCGCCGAAACGGTGCGATAGATCAATAGCGTTCCAACCATGCCGCCGAGTACAAGCAGGATCTTGAAAGTCTTTGTTTTGGGGCCCGCCATAAACCTGGTAACGCGCACATAATCTTGTTCGGTGTACCTAACCTCCACGGCAATCATCGGTCACTTCCCAATTAGCAGCTTGGCAATCGTTTGTAACTGCATGTTAGACGTTCCCTCGTAGATCGCGCCAATCTTCGAGTCGCGCCAGAATTTTTCCACCGGATAGTCTTTCACGTAGCCGTAGCCGCCGTAGAGTTCGATGGCCAGCGAACTAATTCGCTCAGCAGCGCGCGACGAGAAAAGCTTTGCCATCGCCGCTTCTTTCACGAAGTTCATGCCCGCATCTTTCATGCGCGCGGCGTTGTAGACCAGCAGGCGCGCGGCCTCGAGCTCAGTGGCCATGTCAGCTATCTGAAACTGGACGCCCTGATACTGGTTGATCGATTTGCCAAACTGCTGCCGCTCGCCGGTGTAAGCGATGGCGGCATCGAGTGCGCCGCGAGCGATCCCAATCATTTGGGCGCCGATGCCGATGCGGCCTTCGTTTAAAGTCTCAATCGAAGTTTTGTAACCTTTGCCAACTTCGCCGAGGACATTTTCTTTGGGGACTTTGCAATCAGCCAAAATTAACTCGGTCGTCGACGACGCGCGAATGCCCAACTTGTTTTCTTTCTTGCCGACCGAGAACCCTTCAAAACTCTTTTCGATGATGAAGGCGGTTATCCCGCGATAGCCAGCCTCGGGATTTGCGTTGGCGAAAAGCACAAAAATCTCGGCTTCGTTTCCGTTCGTGATCCAGAGCTTTTGTCCGTTGAGCAAATAGTGGTCGCCCTTATCGACCGCGCGGGTTTGCATCGCAAACGCGTCTGATCCAGAACCCGCTTCGCTCAAGGCATAGGCGCCAACCTTCGCGCTTGCCAACTGCGGCAGGTATTTTGTCTTCTGCTCCTGATTTCCCCAGTGTATCAAGGCGTTGTTGACGAGTGTGTTTTGCACGTCGACAAGAACGCCCACCGACGCATCGACACGCGAGAGTTCCTCAACGGCCACGATTGCAGTGAAGAACGACGAGCCGGCGCCGCCAAACTCTTCAGGCGTTTCAATGCCCATCAGACCGAGATCGAAACACTGCTTAATGAGCGCCGGATCCAGTTTGCCCTTCTCGTCCATCTCCTCGACACGCGGACGCAGTTCACCTTCGGCAAACTCGCGCACGCTGGCGCGAAACATCTGCTCATCTTCGGAAAGAGTGGTTAACGGGCGGCCGGCTAGTTCTTCAATTGCTGTCTGAGATTGACTCATCCTTCACCTGATTCGTTGTGTCTGGATTGAACGCAAGCATCATAATCAAGGCAAAAGTAAAAACGCAAAGCGAGGCGAACTAAAGGCAGGAGCAGACGGCGGAAGGCAGTAGGCAGAAGCAGTAGGCAGAAACAGAAAGAGGGCACTACGAGAAATGAACTTCGTAGTGCCCTTTTCGTTTAGCCTGCCTACTGCCCCTGCTTCCTGCCTGCTCGGTCTAAGGAGTGCCAAAGCGGGCGCGGTATTCGCCTGAGACCAAAAAGGACTTCACCATCTCAGCACGACGGAAGTCGCCATCAAACTCTTCGAGCTTGTTTAGCCAGAAGTAGTAACCGTCCAGACTGTCGTCTGGTGCGTCGTCCGGATTGCGCTGCATGTAGCCAAAGTATTGCATCAACACAAAGGCCGAGTTCAGTTCACGTTGTTTGAAGGTCTGACAGTCGGCCACCTTCCAAAGGACGCGCGTGCGTGCGCCCCAGTCTTCGCTCGTCGCAGCCCCGGCAAACTCCGCTACTGCCGCCGACACCTCGTTTATGGTGAGCGGTGCCCCGGCTTTTGCATTCAGCTGATTGACGAAGGCGACGGGTGTCAGATCAAACGGGTACTCCATAATGAATTGTGGGCGCCGGACAAAGTCTTCGATGAAGGCCTTCCGATTCGCGTCAAGCAAGGCTTGCCAGCCGGGAGCGTTGACTACTACCCCTTCACCGATTGTCCGCGTGTCCAGCAGAAACTCATTGAGGTGTCGCGGTGGTTGACCAAACGATGCCCGGTAGAAACGGTAGACCAAATAGCCCGTCTCCTGGAATTCGATTGAAAGGAAGAACGCACCGGAAACGTCAATACGGCGCTCGGCAGTGCAGACTGCGTTGGTGCCGCAACTGGTGATCTGATTTGTCCAGAAGGCGAGTCCCTCGGCATCGGGCGCGCGGTTCAGGAAGTCGCTGTAGTGCTGACGAACAAAAAATTGCGCGCTGTCGATCGGGTTAGTCGCTGCCGGATTGCTATCGTTATCTCTGATTGTCAGCGTCGCTGTGCTGTTGCTGAGGTTGGCGCCGACGGGCTGTCGCAATTCGAGCGTAAGGTTCTCGTCGCCCTCGATGAAGGCGTCATCATTAATAAAAATATTGAAGCTCTTGGTTGTTTCACCGGCGGCGAACCGGAGGGTCCCAATGAGCGGGACGACATCAGTGCGCTGTTCCGCAGAGCCATCGGTGGCTGAATAGACAAACTCCGCAGCGCCTGAAGTATCCCCGGTCCGGTTCACGTTTATGGCTACTGTTCCAGCGCCTTCCGAGACGTCATAGGAAGCAACACTAAACTGAGTGACACTTTTCAGAGTGGCGTTGAAATTGACTGCCTGATTGCCGGAGAGGTTATTGAAAGTACTGCTCGTGGGCGAGAAGAGATAGTTTGTTTTTACAGGAGTTAACGTGTAGTTGCTCGCCGCTACAACGTTGAAAGAATAGTTGCCGTTCGCGTCGGTGGTTCGGGAACGCGATTGCGGCCCGTTCAAAACGACAGTAGCTCCGCTCAGAGCCTGGCCATTAGCCGTTAGGTGCCCACTGAGCGTGTAGTTGGCAAGAACTCCGGTAAAGTTCAGCGTTTGATCTGCCTGAAGCACTCCGATCTCAACCTTCTCCGGAGTGAAGAGGTAATTATCTTTTGTCGGAGTGATTGTATAAGCCTCGCCAGCGGGCAGGGCTGCGAAAGCAAGCCGGCCTGACGGATCGGTCGTACCGATGTCCTCGTTCTCGGCGGAAAGCAATACATTTACACCGGTCATCGCGTTGCCGGCGGCGTCTTTAATGAGGATGGTGACGGTATAACGGTTTAGAGTCGCTGAGAAGTTCAACGTTCTGTTGCCGTTTGGCGTTGTTACTGTTTGCGGGGGCGTATTAATCGTGTAGTGAGTGCGGTTAGCCGCGACTGTATAAACGCCGCTGGTCGGTAGTTCGTCGAAGCTGTAGCGGCCGTCGGCGCCTGTCTGAGTAGTGACCGATTGTGAACCGCTAAGCGTGAGGGTTGTGTTCGGCAACCCCGCACCGGTTTCGTCGGTCACTCTTCCGGCGATAGAGAAAGTGGCAACAGGCGTGGTCTCGAGATAAGCATCCAGGGCCGCCCGTTCAGCAGAGAGACACTGAGTTACCTCGCCACACTGAAGCAGCCGATCCGACCAGTAAAAATGAGCTGCCGCATCAGGATCACGCTCGAGCGTGGCGTTGAACTGTTGGCTTACGTACTGGACCGGATCGTCTTCCGGGTTCGCGGTCGTAATCAATTTGGTCTGAGGGGATAGCGAGTCGAGAAAAGTGTAGATGGAATTGATAACCGTGAGTTTCTGAGTGGCCGCGTCGGCGCGAATCCGATTAGCATTGTCCACACACTCCACTTGATCGAGGATAGCGTTGCCGACACTGAAAAGGTTGATGGCGGCATCGGCGTTATGACTCCAGCCGTAATGCGAATTCAAAATCAGCGCCCCTCGTGGGCCGCGGAGATAGTTTCCGGAAGCCGCGAGATTGGTGACGTTCATATACAGTCCGGAGACATAGAACAGATCAATGGCAACAGACTCTGGAAAGTTGGGGGTGCTTGAGAGTCCAAAGAAGCCGCCCTCATCCAGGAAGACGTTTTTGATTGCCGCTTCGCGCCGCGGCGAACTACTCTCCGGCGCGGCGGGGTTGCCAATGTTGACCCAGGAATACGGCGAGGCTAAACCAAGTTTTCCCCAGAACCCAACTCGCTGGCCATAGTCCGCAAAAACAGCGTCGGTGATCGTCAAACCTCTCCATTCGATATTTTGGACCACCGGGGCGTTGTATCCGCTGCTGCAGGTGCTGCCCAAAAACACGCTCTGCTCTATGTTGAGGTGACTTCTCACTGCCAGAACAATTGACCCACCCTGGACCAGGCTGCTCAAGCCGTAGAACTCGCAGTGCCGGATCGTCGCCTCCCAAACGTCGACGAGCAACAGAGTAATTATCGCGTCGGTGAGAACGTCTGGCTGGCCAATAAAGGTGATGTCTTTGATCAGGAAACTTTGTAGACCGGTAAGCTGAATAGCAACACCCTGTGTGCCGGTACGCGGGGCAAACTCAGACGTGAGATCCAGGCCCCTGGTCAATTCCTCCCCGGGCGAATTCGGTGGCGGAACAGGCGTCAACGAGTCTACGCCCAAAATGGTGAGCGAAGCACCGAGACCGGTGAAATCTTTCTGGACCGGCGTGTTTATGGCATAGCGACCAGCCGGCACGAACAGCGTCCCGCCACCGACGTCGGCGATTGCATTCAGGGCCTCTTGCAGCGCCGGCCCATCGTCTGTAATACCATCGCCGGTGGCGCCGAAATCAGCGAGGTTGAAGACATCATCGGCTGCCCCAGGAAGCGTGCTTCGCTCGCCTGGCGTCTTGCCGAACGACGGCGGGCACGTGACGAGAACAAGGAGCACTAACCAACTGAGAATTGGGAACTTCATTTGTATCCTTCCTTGAGGCTTCGGCCTGTGCATAGAGCTTTGCGACGAGACCGAGTTGTGGGGGCAAAAGGTATGGATATCTATCAGAAAAACTGGACGAATTAGCTCGCGCTAATCAATTCGTTGGGGGATGAGGTTGGGCCCGGGTGTCCGGGGGGCAATTGGAATCTTACAAGTAGCGCTTACTTATTCCAACCACTTTTTACAGCTCCGTGGTCCTTGCCTCACGCGGAGCGTTAGACGGCTGGTGTCGGAAAATAGTTGGATATTGTGTGCAAAACAGGACCAGTTGGGCCAGGTGCAAAAAAATCTTGCAGCGAAGACGGGAGACGGAGACTGCCGCAATTGTTTGGCACTGTGATAGGTTACTCGCATTTGACCGAATAGCAGAGGACATAACGAGTTGGAAAAAGAGCCTTCGCCCCCGTCGGCAATCCCGGATCTGACCGATCAGGCCCAAACGGTTGCAAGTTCGGGCACAAACCAGTCCCGGAATCGAAAGCTGGCGCGCTTTGGAATTCTCTTTGCACTGCTGGGCCTGCTGCTATTCGCCTATTTTGTAAGGAAAGTCGGCGTTTCCCTGATCTGGGCCGGCATCCAACGCCTCGGCTTTGGCTTCCTGCTAATTCTTGCTATTTCCTCGGTGCGACAAATAGCGCGCTCTCTCGCCTGGACCCGTTGTTTTGAAGCTCCCTATAGTCTGCGTTTTCGCGATGCGTTTACGGCCCGGATAATGGGGGACGCGCTCGGCAACATCGTCCCACTCGCCAGCGCGGCGGTTAGTGAACCTTCAAAAGCCGCCTTCGTTACTGATCGTGTCCCATTAATGGCGAGTCTGGCGGCGCTCGCGCTCGAAAATATCTTCTACAGTCTCTCCGTTGTTCTCTTAATTTTTTCCGGCACCACCGCACTGCTGCTCAGCTTCTCGTTGCCAAAGCCGCTGCGCTATGCCAGCCTCAGCGCCCTCGCTGTCACACTTGTAATTGCGCCCCTGGGCTACTTCATCATCCGCAGGCGATGGAAGTTTCTGAGTGGTCCGATGTCGTTTGTTAGTGGTCGCGGCATAGCTCAGGCGTGGCTGCAGGAAAAGGGAATTCCTCGCGGGCGAAGTCTTGAAGATCGCATCTACGGTTTCTATTCCAGAAACAGCAACCGGCTGGTCTCCATCTTTCTGCTTGAAGTTTGTTTTCACCTGGCGGGCATCGCCGAGATTTACGTAACGCTTTGGTTCATTAGCGACGTCGTCGCGCCTACTTTGCTGACTGCCTTCATACTCGAATCGGTCAATCGCATAATAAACGTCGTTTTCAAGTTTATGCCTTTCCGGCTAGGCGTCGATGAAGCCGGCACCGGCATGCTCGCTAAGGCGCTTGGGTTTATTCCAGCAACCGGCACGACATTAGCCATTGTGCGCAAAGGGCGCGATCTTTTCTGGACGGTGGTCGGCGTAGCTCTTATGGTCCGGCGGGGGTTGTCGTTGCGGAACTTGAATAGGGTTAGCAAGGGAGAACAGGCAGAGGTAACCACTGGGTCCCAGCAAATCCCTTGAATGATATTTGAATTATTCGTAGGCGAGGGCGCTCACCGCATCGAGATTTGACGCCCGCCAGGCAGGATATAACGCTCCGAAAGCTCCGCCAAGAATTCCGATGGCCGCCGCTGTCAGGCCCCAGCTCCAGCTGTATTCAAAAAAGAGTCCATAGACCTGGTGAATTGCGTAGCCAATTGCAAACGAGAATACAAAGCCGAACACTAAACCCACGACACTGATCACTAACGCTTCCGATTCAATGATAAAGACAATGTAGCGGCGCGAGGCGCCCATCGCTTTCAGAATGCCAATCTCGCGAGTGCGCTCGGTGATGGTGGTATACATCGCCAGCATTACAACCACGGCGCTAACTACTGCCGCTAGTCCCACCAGTATTCGCAAAAAGACGCCCAGGTAGGGAATGGTTTTCTCTAAAGTTGTAAATATGTCGCGAGTGAGCTGAACTTTGTTTCCGGGCAGGGTCACGTTGATGCGATTCGCGACTTCGACTTCTTCATGTGGATTACGAAGTTTGATTAGGATGTAGGTGGCTTTTCCGGGCGACTCCAATGCGTCCTGCATTGCTGCCAGAGTCATCTTTACCCTTGCCCCTGATTCAGGCGAGTAGATTCCCACAATCCGATATGACTTGTCCCCAAAAAGTTTTACTGAGTCGCCAATTCGCAGTTTGCTATTCCGCGCCTTAACTTCATCGATAACAATTTCATCGACTGCCTGCGGAGGCCGGCCCGAATCAATAGTCAGCTCGTTGACGCGCGCGAATGATTCCCACTCAACACCTTCGATTTGTTCAAACCCGAAGCCCTTGCCGCCCTGAGAAACGTATCTGATTACCGGTAGCGCTTCAGCAACGCCCTTGATTTGTTTCAAACTTTCCACGTACTTGGTGCTAAGGTTGGCGCTGGAACTCGTCAGAATCATCGCTCCCGGTCGCGTAAAGATAATTTCCGCACGCAGATTGGAAGCCCGCCGCTGCAAGTCGTTGGACATGCCGCGAGCCAGCCCGGTGAAAAGCATAACCAGGCAGACCCCAAGCGCGACTCCGGCCACGCTAACGAGCGTGCGAATGGGTCGCTGGCGAATGTTGGAAACAACGAGATTGTCCATGCGGGTCATTACGATAAGGCATTTTGCTGAAAGCTACCAATGGCCTGGGCGTGAGCCGCGAAAATACCTGTGATAGTTTTGAACTACGATTGCCGACTTTCGAATAAGGGATAGGTCCATTTTGGATCCAACAAGTAACCCCGCCTCGGCCACTGAAGCCGGCGAGGACATTGCTCAACCTGGGCCCGGCAATTTCGAACCGGCACAAAGGGTAGGAAATCTGCAAACCTGGGCCGTCGTCGCCGCGCTTACGCTACTCGTCGTAATCGGCCTCGGCTTCCGCGTCAGCCGCCTTGCCGCTATCGGCTTCGCTGAAGACGAAGTGAATAAAGTTGAAGCGGTGCAGGCCTACCGGCGAGGCGACATCACCGCCAACGCCGAGCACCCGATGCTGATGAAGGCGTTGATGTTCATTTCGATGACGCGCGCGGGACAAGGAGGTGGCCCGGATATGCTGAGCGACGAATTCGCTCTTCGCCTTCCCAATGCCATCTTCGGCGCCTTAACCGTAATCCCTCTGTTTCTTTTGACAGCGGCGTTCTTCGATCGTTGGACCGGGCTAGTCGCAGCGGCGCTTTGGGCGGTAGGCATAAATGCCATCACCTACAACCGGATTGGCAAAGAAGATACCTTGATGGTTTTCTTCATGCTCTTCGCGTTCTACTTTTATTTGCGGGCCAAAGAGACAGACACGAGAAACGTTCGCATCGTCAAACGAAGCTACGTGTTGAGCGGGATTTCTTTCGGACTAATGCTCGCCTCGAAGTATTTTCCGCATTACTTTGGTCTGAACGCGCTTTATCATCACTACTTCCGCGTGCGCAAACGCGAACCTGGCGAGCCTGCCGGCAAAGCACCGGGCCTTTTCTTTCTCGTTATCCTGTTCGCCTTTATCATTGCGAATCCTCCGGTTCTGCTGCCGCAGGTTTGGACGTATCTCAACTCTTACATGGGCGAAAAGCTACTGGTTCATACGGGTTATCTTTTCGCTGATCACCTTTATAAGAATAACGTGTCGCGCACACCTTTCTGGGGCACCCCCATCTATTTTTATTTGGTGTTCATGGCGATAAAGATTCCGTTACTGGTGCTGTTGTCGTTCGTGATTGGATTTGTTGTGTCGGTCAAACGAAGGTTGCATCCGGGCCACGGCTTTATCCTTTTCATGTTTCTGTTCTGGATAGTTCCATATTCATTCTTCGGGGCGAAATGGTTACGCTACACACTCTCGCTGATGCCTTTTGTTTACATGCTGGCAGCGGTTGGAGTGGTGGAGTTGGTCCGGTTCTTGAATCGACGCTTAGATGTTTCCGAACTAAGCCATGCCTTCGTAGCGGCGTTGATGGTTGCGATCTTCGTCGGAGCGCCAGCCTGGATCGCTTATTCGGCCGGCCCACATTACGCGCTTTACACAAACGCGCTGGGCGCAAACAAGGTTGGCTACTTCTTTCCCCACGACGAGTTTTACGACGACGGTTTGCGTGAAGCGATCAAGTTTGTTTGTGACGTAGCGCCGCCGGGCGCGATCATTGCCCACGAGACGCCCGCGACCACGAAGTATTATCTGGAGAAGTTTCGACGCGTTGACCTTAATTCAAAAGCGATATCAGCACCCGACTTCGACGTCTCAAAGATTTCAGGCCCTGCTTATTTCATCGTGCAGCGCGGCCGAACGTATTTCGAGAACCAGGACAAGTTGGCGTTTATCCGTGTGAACTACAAGAAGATTCATGAGGTCTCGGTTAAGGGCATGACAGCGGCCGAGGTTTTTGTGAGCGAACCGAACAAGTAGTTTCGAGTTTCAAGTTCCAGGTTTCAAGTTTCAGAAATCGAATCTGGCCTCGTTCTACGTTTTCGAGTTCTAAGGTCCGAAGTTCTGAACTTGAAACCTGAAACTTGAAACTTGAAACTGTGAAAAACCCATGAAGCTCCATAGACAATCTTTCGTCGCGCCGTTGCTTGTTATTGCGTCCCTGCTGTTCGGGAGCCTTCCAGTTTCTGGTCGCGTTCCGCCTCAAGCTTCCAGGCGCGTTCATATCGTAGTTCTCGGCACCACCGATCAGCACGGCAACCTCTTTCCAGTCGATTACTACATCGACAAGGCTGACAATCGCGGGTTGGCAAAAATCGCAACCCTGGTTCGGCAGGTGCGCAGTGAAAACAAAAACGTTCTCCTGATCGATTCGGGCGATACGATTCAGGGAACACCGTTCGAGTACTACCACAACAAGAAAAACAATGCGCCGCCCGATCCGATGATGCTCGGGATGAATGCGCTCGGCTACGACGCCATGGCCGTCGGCAATCACGAATACAACTTCGGATTGCCGGTGCTCGAAAAAGCCCGCAGCGAAGCGAAGTTTCCCTGGCTGTCGGCCAATACCTACAACCAAGGAACAAATCAGACCCACTACACGCCCTACATCATCAAAGAACTTGCGGGCGTGCGCGTCGCGGTGCTGGGACTCACCACGCCTGGAATTCCCAACTGGGAAAACGCTCCAAACTATGCCGGACTGGAATTTCGCGAGCCCTTAAGCGAGGCGAGAAAGTGGGTTCCGATTCTGCGCCGGAAAGAACGCGCTGACGTCGTAGTGATTGCAATGCACATGGGCCTTGAGCAGGATTTGCGCACCGGCGAAGTAAATCCCGGACAGGTCACGAATGAGAACCGTGCCGTCGCGATTGCGAAACAGGTGCCGGGCGTCGATCTGATCTTCATGGGCCACACCCATCGTGACGTGCCATCGGTAGTCATCAACGGAGTACAACTGATCCAGGCAAACTATTGGGGACGACACTTGGCGCGCGTGGATCTCTATTTGGAGAACGCCGGACTCGGTTGGCGCATCTTCGCGCGTGCCGCCCGCACAATCCCCGTCGATGATCGAGTGGTGGCCGATCCGGAGATCTTAAAACTGGGCGAGCCTTACAACCGCGAAACTCAGGCGTGGCTGTCGCGCGCTATTGGTGAGTCTGGGGCCGAGTTAACCGCCACCGAGGCGCGCTTTCGTGATACCGCGATTCTGGATTTGATTCAGCGAGTGCAGCTCGAAGCCGGCAAGGCTGACGTTTCGATGGCGGCGGTCTTCAATCCGGACGCGCGCATTGCCCGAGGACCGGTCACGGTTCGTGATATCGCCGGGCTATATGTTTATGAAAATACTTTAGTAGTTTTGGAAGTGACCGGCCAGCAGTTGAAGGAAGCACTGGAACATTCAGCCAAATACTTTCGCGCCTTTGAACCAGGAAAAACTCCGGCAGAACTCGTCGACGAAAAGATTCCTGCCTACAACTTCGATATCGCCGAAGGCGTGACCTACGCGCTCAATATTTCCCAGCCATTCGGCCAGCGAATTGAAAATCTTCAATTCCAGGGCAAACCGCTGGCACCGACTCAGAAGCTGCGGCTGGCCACAAACAACTATCGTGTGAATGGCGGCGGCGGGTACACGATGTATAAGGGCGCGCCGGTAGTTTATCGATCGAGCGTGGAGATTCGGGAGTTGATCATCGACTGGGTCGAGCGACACAAAACAATTCCGACCGAGCCTTCGAACAATTGGAAGATCGTGCCGTAAGCTAGTCCAAAGTCCAAGGTCCAAAGTCTGTCTATCGAATGAAGAATGATGAACCCCACGTCCAGGATTCAAAAGTCTACTTGGAATGCAGACTTTGGACTTTGGACATTGGACTTTGGACTAGTAAGCCAACCAAATAGCCGCCTTCCGTGTCTATTGAACCGTTAGACGCGGTTTCTCGCCCTCGAGGTAACTCCGGATTGAGCAGTGAAGATGAATTAGTCAGGCAGGCCCAGGCCGGCGATAAGGATGCTTTCTGTCTGCTCGCCCAGGCTTATGAGCGAAGAATCTATTCACTTGCGCTGCACTATTCCCGTGAGCGCGAGGACGCCGAGGACCTGTCTCAGGAGGTCTGGCTCAAAGCGTACGCAGCGTTGTCGACGTTCAGATTTGAATCGAGCTTCTACACCTGGCTGCGGCAGATCACGATCAATTGTTTCCTGAATCATCGAAGAGCGAAGGCGTATCGCTGGCGTACCCAAACTTCCGAGAGTGCCTCAAGCGAGAATCTCGAACTTAGGGAAGACGCGGGCTCGCAGGTGCGGGGGTTGGAAACTACGCTGCAAAACCATTTGGTCGCCGAAAAAGTGATGCAGGCATTAGCGGGAGTAAGTCCCCAGCAAAGACTGATCTTTCTGCTGAAACATCAGGAGGGGATGACTTACGAAGAGATATCGAGGGAGCTTGGTTGTTCGTCGGGAACAGTCAAGAAGTCTGTGTCGCGCACCGTCGCGAAACTTCGCGAGAAGTTAGGAGTTAACGAGGAACCTGAAAACTATGTGTCCTGTGCCGCCGCAGGAGTATTAAGGTGAGCATTCAAATGCATAACTGTAAATTGACCAGAAGTAGTCTCATCGATCTAGCGCTCGGCGAGATAGAGCCGGCGAAAGCCATGCAACTGCAGGCAGAGTTAAACGACTGCCCCGGCTGCCACGAAGAGTTTGAGTCGCTGAGAAGCACGCTGCATGTTTCCACTCAGGCGTTGCGATCAGCCGTGCCGGGCGAAGAGTTTTGGCCCGGCTATCGTACTCGGCTGCACTCGAAACTTCTGGCGAGCCCGGCCCGGCCCGGCGCCGGCGAAGGCCGCCCCACGTTGGCGGCTATGTCCCTCAGCTCGCAATTGTGGTTGGCGTTAAAGGCGATGACTACGACTTCTGTACGCATCCCAGTGCCTGCAGCTCTGGCGCTGTTGCTTGTATTCGCAGCCTCCTTCTTGGTTCTGCGTGCCCGCGAGCGGGTGAACGTTACTCCCTCGACTCCAATAGCGTTAGTAAGAACCGAGACTGTTGAGGTTCCTGTCATTCAGGAAAAAGTCGTCACTCGCATTGTCTACGTTGAGAAGAGAGGCCGTAGGTCTGCGAGTGATTGGAACCGATCGAATCGTACAGAGATTCCGACCGGACCTGACAGCGTTGCCGTGACAGGAGCGAATCCAGTGACAGCGCTCAGTTTGGTCGATTTCAAGCCAACTAATGAGGTGAAGCTAACGGTGATCAAGGGTAGTTACAAGGACGAAAAGCGATGACCGGTAAATGTTTGATGTTCATCGTTCTGCTGCTCTCGCTTTGGCCGCTTGCGGCCGCGCAAGAGCCAGCCAGGCGTAACGTGGTTGTGCCGCTGGTTGATGGGGGTTTCGTTTCCTTCAAAAGCGAGACCGCCTGGAGCCGCGGCGGCTCAGCAAGCACTGCGGCAGGCAGTCAGATAACGCTGGGAGAGTTCAGGGCCCAGGCTTTCGTCGATGATAACCGTGTGATCCACCGCGTGCTCGCGGACGCAGCGGGAAAGTATGTCTTCGGCTACGACCTCTTTATAGAAGCCGTGCCGGTGTCAAAAACATTCACTATCGCCGTCGCTCCGTTGGACTCGCAAATCGAAAACAAGCTGCTGGGAAGCGGCTCCAAATTGCAGCCCGCGCGGATAGCAACTTTGCCACAAGCCGGGGAACCGGAAATCCTGGACGACGGCGATTCCTTTGCGCTCGATTTACTCGT